>Ga0207650_10000038_pt1 | contig 206081 bp, 178 predicted proteins | sample KBSS63metaG_FD_184325 | JGI IMG/M metagenome (GOLD analysis project Ga0207650, IMG submission 184325) | Switchgrass rhizosphere microbial communities from Kellogg Biological Station, Michigan, USA - KBS S6-3 metaG (SPAdes) (version 2) | ecosystem: Host-associated > Plants > Roots >...
GCGTCGGCGGCGGCGGGTGTGGCGGCGGCGGCGGCGACCGTTTCGGCGGTGGCGGCGGTGGCGGCGGTGGTGATCGCTTCGGCGGCGGCGGCGGCGGCGGCGGTTTCCGCGGCGGCGGTGGCGGCGGTCGTGGCGGCATGCCCGCCCAGGTCATCGGCGAAGGCAAGGGTGTCGTCAAATTCTTCAACGGTCAGAAGGGCTTCGGCTTCATCGTCCGCGATGATGGCGGCGAGGACGTGTTCGTTCACATCTCTGCGGTCGAGCAGGCCGGTCTGACCGGCCTGGCCGATGGTCAGCCGCTCGAATTTACCCTGGTCGACCGCGGCGGACGCATCTCCGCGACCGATCTCAAGATCGAAGGCGAGCCGATGCCGGTCGAGGAACGCGCTCCGCGCGAGCCGCGCGAAGGCGGTTTCGGCGGCGCGGCTCCGCGTGGCGCCGGCGGCCCAGCGCGCCAGCTCACCGGTGAGAAGGCGAGCGGGACGGTCAAATTCTTCAACGCGATGAAGGGTTTCGGTTTCATCCAGCGCGATGACGGCCAGCCCGATGCGTTCGTGCACATCTCGGCGGTCGAGCGTGCAGGGATGACCAACCTCAACGAGGGCGACCGGCTCGAGTTCGAACTCGAGGTCGATCGTCGCGGCAAATATGCCGCGGTGAACCTCACCCCGCTCGGCTGATCGCAAGATCGACGACCCGAAAAAGCCCGGCTTCCGCAAGGAGGCCGGGTTTTTTGGTGCTTCGATCCATCGGCTACGCCTTGGGCACGAACCCCATCGCGACGCCGTTCATGCAATAGCGCTTGCCGGTCGGCGGCGGCCCGTCATCGAAGACATGGCCAAGATGGCCCCCGCAGCGGCGGCAGTGGACCTCGACCCGCGGGATGCCGATCTCATAGTCGGTGCTCGTCGCCACCGCCCTGGGCAGCGGCGCCCAGAAGCTTGGCCAGCCGGTGCCGCTGTCGAACTTGGTGCGCGACGCGAACAGCGGCAGCGCGCAGCCGGCGCAGACGAAGATTCCGGCGCGGTGCTCGTTGTTGAGCGGACTCGAAAAGGGTCGCTCGGTCGCTTGATGGCGCAAGGTGGCGTAGGCGGCGGGGCTCAGCCGCTTGCGCCATTCGGCATCGCTCAGCGTGACTTCGAAGCCGGGCTTGGGCGCCGAGATCGCCCGACCCCCGATGATCGCGGTCACCGCGGCCGCCATCCCCGCGCCCAGCATTGTCCGTCGATCGATCATGCGTCGCTCCTTGCTCGATGTGGAGACGAACAGGATACGCATCAACCTTGGCCAAGGTTACACGAGTGCCTTAAATGTCTTCCATGACTCGATCGCCAACCGCACTGCGCGAAAGGATTCGCGCCGAAGCGCGGGCGCTGGGCTTCGCCGCCTGCGGCTTCGCGCGCGCCGACGCTGCGCCCGAAAGCGCGGCGCGGCTCGATGCGTGGCTTGCGACCGGCGCGCATGGGTCGATGGATTGGATGGAGGCGCGCAAAGGCGAGCGGCGGCGGCCGCACGGGCTGTGGCCCGAGGCGCGCAGCCTGATCATGCTGGGCATGAGCTATGCGCCGCGCGAAGACCCGTTGCGCCTCGCCGACGAGCCCGGGATCGGCCGCGTCTCGGTCTATGCGCAGGGCGCCGACTATCATGACGTCGTCAAGAAGGCGCTCAAGGCGCTCGCGCGCTGGCTGGTCGAGCAGGCCGGAGGCGAGCTCAAGCTGTTCGTCGATACCGCGCCGGTGATGGAGAAGCCGCTTGCGGCGGCCGCCGGCATCGGCTGGCAGGGCCGGCACAGCAACCTCGTTTCGCGCGAACATGGTAGCTGGCTGTTCCTCGGCGCGATCATGACATCGCTCGATCTGCCGCCCGACGACGCGCACGACGATCGCTGCGGAAGCTGCACGGCGTGCCATATGGCGTGCCCGACAGACGCTTTCCCGAGCCCCTATGTCGTCGATGCGCGGCGCTGCATCTCCTATCTGACGATCGAGCATAAGGGGCCGATCCCCGAAGAATTTCGCGCGGCCATGGGCAACCGCATCTACGGCTGCGACGATTGCCTCGCGGTCTGCCCATGGAACAAGTTCGCCGAGCAGGCCGCAGCGAACCGCGCCTTCGCCACGCGCGCCGAGCTTGCCGCGCCCGAACTCGGCGATCTGCTCGCGCTCGACGACGCCGCGTTCCGGACGGTGTTCGCGGGTTCGCCGATCAAGCGGATCGGGCGCGACCGGATGGTGCGCAATGCCGCGATCGCAGCGGGCAACAGCGGACTCGCGGCGCTCGCACCCGCGGTGCGCGCGTTGCTCGACGATCCCGCGCCGGTCGTCCGCGGAGCGGCGATCTGGGCGCTCTCGCGGCTCGACAGGGCGGCGTTCGAGATCGAGCGCGAGCACCGGCGTCGCACCGAGCAGGATCCATCGATCGCGCGCGAATGGAACGTCGATCGGGCGATTGCGGCCGACGCCGTCGCCGGATAACAGGCCCGCGGCACAGCAGGAGGCAGCATATGGACATCATCGGAGTCGTCGGCGCAGGTCAGATGGGCGCGGGCATCGCGCAGATCGGGGCGCAGGCGGGCCTCAAGGTGCTGCTGTCGGACGTCTCGCTCGATGTCGCCACGAAGGGCAAGGCCGGGATCGGCCGCATGCTCGACAAGGCGGTCGAGCGCGGCAAGCTGGAAGCGGTCGAGCGCGACCGGGCGATCGAGCTGATCGTTCCCGTCGCCGATCTCGAACCGATGCGCGAGGCGACCCTGATCATCGAGGCGGCGACCGAGCGCGAGCCGGTCAAGCGCGCGATCTTCGACGACATCGGCAAGGTGCTTGCGCCCGACGCGATCCTCGCCACCAACACTTCGTCGATCTCGATCACCCGCCTTGCCCAGTCGGCGGCCGATCCGGCGCGCTTCATCGGCATGCACTTCTTCAATCCGGTGCCGCTGATGCCGCTGCTCGAGCTGATCCGGGGGCTCGCCACCGGTCCGGCTGCGGTCGCAGCGGCGGAGGAATTCGGGCGGCGCACCGGCAAGACGACGATCGTCGCGTCCGACAGCCCCGGCTTCGTGGTCAACCGCATCCTGCTGCCGCTGCTCAACGAGGCCTTCTTCGCGGTGGGCGAGCGGCTCGCCTCGATTCCCGATATCGACGCCGGGGTGAAGCTGGGGCTCGGCCATCCGATGGGCCCGCTGACGCTCGCGGACATGATCGGCCTCGACACGCTGGTCGAGATATTGCGCGTCTTCCAGAGCGATTTCGGTGATCCGAAATATCGCCCGGCGCCGATCCTGCTCAAGATGGTCGAGGCGGGTTGGCTCGGGCGCAAGACGGGCAAGGGCTTCTATGACTATGCCGGCGAGACGCCGGTACCTTCTTTTTGATCCAGCCTCGGGCGGCCGAGGCAAAAGCGGATATGTCTTACTCCACCCGATAAGGCACCACATCGCGGCGATCGGCGTCGACGGCGATCGCGCGGCCGGCGGGCGGGAAGGCGCGCTGGTCGCAGAGCTGGCGCGGGCAGAGCCGGCAGGAGATGCCGATCGGGGTCGCCGCGCCCAGATTGGCGGTGTCGAGCGCGTCGGCATAGATGAAGTCGGGCGCATGCTCGGTCTCGCAGCCGAGCGCGACGGCGAAGCGGCGCGGCGCACGGGTGAAGCTGCCCGAAGGTTTGACCAGCCCTTTGGCCATCGAGACATAGCGGACCCCGTCGGGCGTCTCGGCGAGCTGGACGAGGATGCGGTCGGGAATCGCCACCGCCTCGTGGACGATCCACAGCGGGCAGGCGCCGCCGAAGCGCGCGAATTGCAGCCGCGTCGCCGAATGACGCTTGGTGATATTGCCCGCCATGTCGACCCGGCAGAAGAAGAACGGGATGCCGCGTTCCGCGGGGCGCTGGAGCGTCGAGAGGCGGTGGCAGGCCTGCTCGAAGCTGACGCCGAAGCGCTGGCACAGCCGGTCGATATCGTGGCGCATCGCGCGCGCCGTGTCGCGGAAACGCCGATAGGGCATCAGCAGCGCCCCCGCGGCATAATTGGCCAGGCCGACCGAGAGCAGCGGATGCGCCTCGGCCGCGCGCAACCGCGCCTCGGCGGCGACCGCGGCGATCTGATCGCGGAATTCGAGCTGGGCGAGCTGGTGCGCCATCATGAAGCGGCGCGTCTCGGGGGGCTGCGCCGCGCCGATCGCCAGCAGGCCGCGCGCGCGATCGAATCGGCGCAGCATGCCGCCATCGTCGCCCGCCGACACCACCACATCGACGCCGTGGCGCTGCTTGAGCGCATGCGCAATCAGGCCCTCGGGCAGGGGTTCGGCGTCGAACTCGTCGGCAAGCGCCTCGGCGGCGCGGTCGATGCGGTCGACATAATTGCCCGCCTCGTGAAACCAGTCGCGCACCTCTTCCCAGGGCAGCCGGTCGTCGCCGGGTACCCCGCTCGCGAAGCGATCGTCGGCCAGCTGGAGGCGTTCTTCGGCGCGGCGATAGGCGTTGTGAAGCCGGACGAACTGGTCGGCGAACAGCGGCTGCTGCTCGGCCGCGCGGTGGAGCGCCTGTGGGGCCGCGGCGTCGGATGCGAACAGCGGATCGGCGAGCGCCTCGCGCAGCGACGCCAGCCGCCGCGCAGCGTCGTCGGTCCCGGCGCTGTTCCAGTCGATCGGAAAGGCGCGGGCAAAGGCTTCGGTCACCGCCGGGGTCACAGGCCGATCGTCATTTTCGAGCTGCGACAGATAGGAGACCGAGAGCCCCACGCGCGCGGCCATCGCCGCCTGGCCCAGCCCGGCGCGCTGACGCAGCGTTTTCAGTTCATGGCCGGCGAACAGACGGGTGCCGGTGCGTCTCGCCATCTTATGCTCCCGCCAAGGGCGCCGCGGCAGCGCTTAATTTGCAAATAGGTAGTTTGCAATTCCGCAATTTCACATTTGCCTTATCGGCGAAAGCTTGGAAAGGGGGCGGCGAGACAAACCGAGGGAATAGAGGGCCTCCATGCTGGCGATCCTGCAGAAGCTCGAAGAAAAGCGCGCCGCCGCACGGCTGGGGGGCGGAGAAAAGCGCATCGAGGCGCAGCACCGGAAAGGCAAGCTCACCGCGCGCGAGCGGGTCGAGGTGCTGCTCGACGAGGGGTCGTTCGAGGAGTTCGACATGTATGTCGAGCATAATTGCACCGATTTCGGCATGGAGAAGGAGCATATTCCGGGCGACGGCGTCGTCACCGGATCGGGCACGATCAACGGCCGGCTGGTGTTCCTGTTCAGCCAGGACTTCACCGTCTATGGCGGGGCGCTGAGCGAGCGCCACGCGAGCAAGATCTGCAAGATCATGGACATGGCGATGAAGGTCGGCGCGCCGGTGATCGGGCTCAACGATTCGGGCGGCGCGCGCATCCAGGAGGGCGTCGCGAGCCTCGCCGGCTATGCCGAAGTATTCCAGCGCAACATCCTGGCCTCGGGCGTGATTCCCCAGATCAGCGTGATCATGGGCCCCTGTGCGGGCGGCGCGGTCTATTCGCCGGCGATGACCGACTTCATCTTCATGGTGAAGGACAGTTCGTTCATGTTCGTGACCGGTCCCGACGTGGTGAAGACCGTGACCAACGAGGTGGTGACCCAGGAGGAGCTGGGCGGCGCCGTTACCCACACCACCAAGACCTCGGTCGCCGACAATGCCTTCGACAACGACATCGAGGCGCTGCTCAGCGTGCGCGACTTCGTCGATTTCCTGCCGTTGTCGAACCGTCACGAGCTGCCGGTGCGGCCGACCGAGGATCCGTGGGACCGGCTCGATGCGAGCCTCGACACGCTGATCCCCGACAGCGCCGCTCGGCCCTATGACATGAAGGAACTGATCGCCAAGGTCGTCGACGAGGGCGATTTCTTCGAGGTCCAGCCCCATCACGCCGCCAACATCATCATCGGCTTCGGCCGGATCGAGGGGCGGCCGGTCGGGATCGTCGCCAATCAGCCGATGGTGCTCGCGGGCTGCCTCGACATCAACTCGTCGAAGAAGGCCGCCCGCTTCGTGCGCTTCTGCGACGCCTTCGACATACCGATCATCACCTTCGTCGACGTGCCGGGCTTCCTGCCGGGCACCGCGCAGGAGCATAATGGCATCATCAAGCATGGCGCCAAGCTGCTGTTCGCCTATGGCGAGGCGACCGTGCCCAAAATCACGGTAATCACCCGCAAGGCCTATGGCGGCGCCTATGACGTCATGGCCTCAAAGCATCTGCGCGGCGATCTCAACTATGCCTGGCCGACCGCCGAGATCGCGGTGATGGGCGCGAAGGGCGCGGTCGAGATCATTTTCCGCAAGGACATCGGCGACAGCGACAAGATCGCGGCGCGCACCAAGGAATATGAGGATCGCTTCGCCAACCCGTTCGTGGCCGCCTCGAAGGGCTTCATCGACGAGGTGATCATGCCGCATTCGACCCGGCGGCGGATCGCGCTGGGCTTGCGCAAGCTGCGCAACAAGAGCCTCGAAAACCCCTGGAAGAAACACGACAATATACCTTTGTAAGCCTTTCCCCCATTCCATCGCTCGCGGGAACCCGCGGCTGCGGAGCGTTCGAAGCTGGCCGATCCCTCCATGCCGCGCGAAGGACGAGGGAGGGTGCGGATGAAACTGGTCTCCCGGCGACGGGACATGGAGTAGTGTAATGGAAGATGTTTTCATCGTTGGCGCCGCGCGCACCGCGATCGGCGATTTCGGCGGAGCGCTCAAGGACGTCCCGCCGGCCGATCTCGGCGCGACTGTGGCCAAGGCCGCGATCGAACGCGCGGGCCTCACTCCGGCCGACGTCGAGCAGGTCGTGATCGGACAGGTGATCCAGACCTTGCCGCAGGACGCCTATCTGGCGCGGGTGATCAGCGTGAAGGCCGGGGTGCCGGTCGAGGCCTCGGCGCTGACTCTCAACCGGCTGTGCGGCTCGGGGGTCGAATCGGTCATCGCCGCGGCCAAGGCGCTCGCGCTCGGCGAAGCCGAGATCGCGCTCGCTGGCGGCGCCGAGAGCATGAGCCGCGCGCCGCATATCGCCAAGAGCGTGCGCTGGGGCAGCAAGATGGGCAATGTCGAGATGGTCGACGCGCTGCTCGAAATCCTCAACGATCCGTTCAACGGGGTCCATATGGGGGTGACCGCGGAGAATGTCGCCGAGCGCTACCAGGTCACCCGCGCCGCGCAGGATGCGCTCGCGCTTCAGGGCCACCAGCGCGCGGCGCAGGCGATCGCTGAAGGGCGCTTCAAGGATCAGATCGTTCCGATCCAAGTGAAGACCCGCAAAGGCATGGTCGCATTCGACACCGACGAGCATGTCCGCAGCGACGTTTCGGCCGAGGAACTCGCCAAGCTCAAGGCGGTGTTCAAGCAGGACGGCACGGTCACCGCCGCCAATGCGAGCGGGATCAACGACGGCGCCGCGGCGTTGGTGCTCGCCACCGGCACGGCGGTCGAGGCGCGGGGGCTGAAGCCGCTCGCGCGCATCCTTGGCTGGGGCCATGCCGGGGTCGAGCCGCTCTATATGGGGATCGGCCCGGTCAAGGCGGTGCCGATCGCGCTCGCCCGTGCGGGGCTCAGCCTCGACGATATCGACGTGATCGAAGCCAATGAGGCTTTCGCGGCGCAGGCCTGCGCGGTCGCGGGCGAGCTGGGATTCGATCCCGCCAAGGTCAACCCGAACGGATCGGGCATCGCGCTCGGCCATCCCGTCGGCGCGACGGGCTCGATCCTGATCGTCAAGACGGTGTATGAGCTTCAGCGCAGCGGCGGTCGCTATGGCCTGATCACGATGTGCATCGGTGGAGGCCAGGGGATCGCGATGGTGGTGGAGCGCGTCGGATGAAGCTTGGCCGGCTCAATCATGTCGGGGTGGCGACCCCGTCGATCGAGAAAAGCATCGCCTTCTACCGCGATGTGATGGGCGCCGCGGTGATCCGCGAACCCTTCGACCTGCCCGCGCAGGGGGTGAAGGTCTGCTTCGTCGATACGCCCAACAGCCAGATCGAACTGATCGAGCCGCTCGGCGAAGCCTCGCCGATCCACGGCTTCCTCGCCAAGAATCCGGCGGGCGGGCAGCATCATATCTGCTACGAGGTGCCCGATATCCTTGCCGCCAAGGCGTGGTTCGAGAGCAAAGGCGCCAAGGTGCTCGGCGAGCCGCGAATCGGCGCGCACGGGACGCCGATCTTCTTCGTTCACCCCAAGGATATGGGCGGGGTGCTCACCGAGATCATGGAAACGCCCAGGGAAGGCGCAGGGCATTGAGCTACCAGACCATCCGCCTCGACCTTGCCGACCGGGTGGCGACGCTCAATCAGCCATTGCCCGAGGTGCTCGAGATCGAGCGCCGCAACCCGTCGCAGGCGGGCTATACCGCCGACTTCCGCGAAGCCCTTTCGGCCCTCGCCGAAAAGCGCGCACCCGTTTTCGAGGGATGTTGACATGACCGACAAGACGCAGGCCGACTGGCAGGCCGCGGCAGCCAAGGAGGTCAAGGGAAAGGACCTGACCTGGCACACGCCCGAGGGCATCGCCGTCAAGCCGCTCTACACGGCCGAGGATGTCGCGGGGATCGATCCCGGCCTGCCCGGCTTCGCCCCTTTCACCCGCGGCGTGCGCGCGAGCATGTATGCGGGCCGGCCGTGGACGATCCGCCAATATGCGGGTTTCTCGACCGCCGAGGAGTCGAACGCCTTTTATCATCGCAACCTCAAGGCCGGGCAGAAGGGCCTATCGGTCGCCTTCGATCTCGCCACCCATCGCGGCTATGACAGCGACCATCCGCGCGTGACCGGCGATGTCGGCAAGGCCGGGGTGGCGATCGACACGATCGACGACATGAAGATCCTGTTCGACGGCATCCCGCTCGACAAGATGTCGGTGTCGATGACGATGAACGGCGCGGTGATCCCGGTGCTCGCCTTCTTCATCGTCGCGGGCGAGGAGCAGGGCGTTCCGCAGGTGCAGCTCGACGGGACCATCCAGAACGACATTCTCAAGGAGTTCATGGTCCGCAATACCTATATCTACCCGCCAGAGCCGAGCATGCGGATCATCTCGGACATCTTCGCCTTCACCAGCGCGAACATGCCCAAGTTCAACTCGATCTCGATCTCGGGCTATCATATGCAGGAAGCGGGGGCGACGCAGGTCCAGGAGCTCGCCTTCACCATCGCCGACGGCATGGAATATGTGAAATATGGCGTCGCTTCGGGGCTCGACATCGACGCCTTTGCGGGCCGGCTGTCCTTCTTCTTCGCGATTGGCATGAACTTCTTCATGGAGATCGCGAAGCTGCGCGCGGCGCGCGTGTTGTGGCACCGGGTGATGACCAGGCTCGGCGCGAAGGACGAGCGCTCGAAGATGCTGCGCACCCATTGCCAGACCTCGGGCGTGTCGCTGACCGAGCAGGATCCGTACAACAACGTCATGCGCACCACGATCGAGGCGATGGCGGCGATGCTCGGCGGCACCCAGTCGCTGCACACCAACGCGCTCGACGAGGCAATCGCGCTGCCGACCGACTTCTCCGCGCGAATCGCCCGCAACACCCAGATCGTCATCCAGGAGGAGACCGGGATGACTAAGGTCGTCGATCCACTCGGCGGCTCCTATTATGTCGAGGCGCTGACCCAGGAGCTGGTCGACAAGGCGTGGGAGATCATCGAACGCGTCGAGGCCGAAGGGGGCATGGCGAAGGCGGTGGCGGCGGGCTGGCCCAAGGCGATGATCGAGGAGGCCGCCGCGGCCAAGGCGGCGCGGATCGACCGGGTCGAGGAAGTGATCGTCGGCGTCAACAAATATAAGCTCGCCCAGGAAGACGCGATCGACATCCTCGATGTCGACAATGTCGCCGTCCGCGAATCGCAGATTGCGCGCATCAACCGGGTCAAGGCCGGCCGCGACGAGGCAAAATGCCAGGCCGCGCTCGCCGCGCTCACCAAGGGCGCCGAGGGGCGCGAGAATCTGCTCGCGCTGGCGGTTGAATGCGCGCGCGCGCGTGCCACGCTCGGCGAGATTTCGTCGGCGATGGAGGCGGTGTTCGGCCGCTTCGGCACCACGCCGAGCCCGGTCAAGGGCATCTATGGCGGCGCCTATGGCGACGATCCGCGCTGGACCGGCCTGATCGAGGGCGTGTCTGCGATCGAGCGCCGCAAGGGACGCCGGCCGCGCATGCTGGTCGCCAAGATGGGCCAGGACGGCCATGACCGCGGCGCGAACCTGGTTTCGTCGGCGTTCGGCGACCTCGGCTTCGAGGTGGTCGCGGGTCCGCTGTTCCAGACCCCCAGGGAAGCCGCCGACCTGGCGATCAAGGCCGATGTCGACGTGGTCGGCGCGTCGAGCCTCGCCGCCGGGCACAAGACGTTGATCCCCGAGCTGATCGGGCATCTGCGCGACGCCGGCCGCAGCGACATCAAGGTGATCGCCGGCGGCGTCATTCCCGCGCAGGACTATCAGTTCCTGCGCGACGCGGGGGTGCAGGGAATCTTCGGGCCAGGCACCAACCTGGTGGCCGCCGCGACCGAAGTGCTGCGGTTGCTCGGCCATAACCAGCCGCCGCAGGGATTTGAGGAGGCGGCGGAATGAGCGAAGGTCGAAACCCCGTCGCGCGAAGCGACTGGACGCGCGGCGAAATCGCCGCGTTGTTCGAGTTGCCGTTCAACGATCTGCTCTGGCAGGCGCAGGCTGTTCATCGCGAGCATCACCAGGCGAACGCTGTCCAGCTATCGACGCTGCTGTCGATAAAGACCGGTGGCTGCCCCGAGGATTGCGGCTATTGCAACCAATCGGTTTATGCCGAAACCGGCCTGAAGGCGACCAAGCTGATGGACGTGCGCGCGGTGCTCCAGGCTGCGGCGCAGGCCAAGGATAACGGCTCGACCCGCTTCTGCATGGGCGCGGCCTGGCGCAACCCCAAGCAGCGGGACATGCCCGCCATCGTCGAGATGGTGAAGGGCGTCCGCGAGATGGGCATGGAAACCTGCATGACGCTGGGCATGCTCACCGGGGCCCAGGCGAAGATGCTCGCCGACGCCGGCCTCGATTATTACAACCACAATATCGACACCTCGCCCGAGCGCTATGAGGAGGTGATCACCACCCGCACCTTCGAGGACCGCATCGAGACGCTCGAGCATGTTCGCGAGGCGGGCATCAACGTCTGCTGCGGCGGCATTGTCGGCATGGGCGAGACCCGTGCCGACCGGGTCGGCTTCATTCACGCGCTGGCGACGCTTCCCGTCCATCCCGAAAGCGTGCCGGTCAATGCGCTGGTGCCGGTCAAGGGCACCGTGCTGGGCGATATGCTCGCCGACACGCCGCTGGCTAGGATCGACGAGATCGAGTTCGTCCGCACCGTCGCGGTCGCGCGCATCGCCATGCCGGCCTCGATGGTCCGCCTGTCGGCGGGCCGCGAGAGCATGTCGGACGCGGCGCAGGCGCTGTGTTTCATGGCGGGCGCCAATTCGATCTTCACCGGCGACAAGCTGCTGACCACCGACAATGCCGGCGACGATCGCGACGCCGCGCTGTTCGCCAGGCTTGGCGTCACGCCGATGGCGGCCGAGTGCAAGGTCGAACTGGCTGCCGAGTAATTCATTTCATCATCCGTCATGCTGACGAATGTCAGCATCCAGACGCGCAGCGCCCGAAGTCCGGCGAAGCGGGAATGGACCCCGGATCAAGTCCGGGGTGACGTTCGGGTAGGAAGACGGGGACGGTATGTTCAAGAAAATCCTGATCGCCAACCGCGGCGAAATCGCCTGCCGCGTGATCAAGACCGCCCGCAAGATGGGCATCAAGACGGTCGCGGTCTATTCGGACGCCGATGCGCGCGCGCCGCATGTCGAGATGGCCGACGAGGCGGTGCATATCGGCCCGCCGCCTGCGTCTGAAAGCTATCTGATCGCCGACAGGATCATCGCGGCGTGCAAGGCGACCGGGGCGGAGGCGGTGCATCCCGGCTATGGCTTCCTGTCGGAACGGACCAGCTTCGCCGAGGCGCTTGACGCGGCCGGCATCGCCTTTATCGGGCCGCCGGTCGGCGCGATCGCGGCGATGGGCGACAAGATCGAATCGAAGAAGCTCGCCAAGGCGGCGGGCGTCAATGTCGTCCCCGGCTATGTCGGCGAGATCGACTCCACCGACCATGCGGTCGAAATCGCCAATGGCATCGGCTATCCGGTGATGATGAAGGCTTCGGCCGGCGGCGGCGGCAAGGGGATGCGGCTGGCCTATAGCGAGAAGGACGTTCGCGAGAATTTCGAGAGCGTCAAGCGCGAGGGGCTGGCGAGCTTCGGCGACGACCGCGTCTTCATCGAGAAATTCATCGAGAGCCCTCGCCATATCGAGATCCAGATCCTCGGCGACAAGCATGGCAACATCCTCTACCTGAACGAACGCGAATGCTCGATCCAGCGGCGTCACCAAAAGGTGGTCGAAGAAGCGCCGTCGCCGTTCGTGACCCCGAAGATGCGCAAGGCGATGGGCGAGCAGTGCGTCGCGCTCGCGCGCGCGGTCGGCTATTACAGCGCGGGCACGGTCGAGCTGATCGTGTCGGGCGCCGACACCAGCGGCGAGGGCTTCTATTTCCTCGAGATGAACACCCGCCTCCAGGTCGAGCACCCCGTCACCGAATGCATCACCGGGCTCGATCTGGTCGAGCAGATGATCCGCGTCGCCTATGGCGAGAAGCTCGGCCTGACCCAGGACGAGGTCAAGCTCAATGGCTGGGCGATCGAGAATCGCGTCTATGCCGAGGATCCCTATCGCGGTTTCCTGCCGTCGACCGGCCGGCTGGTGCGGTATCGGCCGCCGGCCCAGGTCGACAATGTTCGAGTCGACGACGGGGTTTATGAAGGCTCCGAAATCTCGATGTTCTACGATCCGATGATCGCCAAGCTGATCACTTACGGCGCGACCCGGGAAGAGGCGATCGATCGGCAGATCGGCGCGCTTGACCGATTCGAGATCGACGGCATCGGCCATAATCTCGATTTCCTGTCGGCGCTGATGCAGCATCCGCGCTTCCGCTCGGGGAACATCACCACCGGCTTCATTGCCGAGGAATATCCCGAGGGATTTGCCGGCGCGGCCGCGGACGACACGCTCAGCCTGCGGCTTGCGGCGATCGCGGGCGTGCTCGCCAGCGTCGATGCCGCGCGCGCGGCCCAGATCGAGGGGCGGCTCAACGGGCCTGCCGAACCGTCGAGCCGTTGGGTGGTGACACTCGACGGCATCGAGCGCGCGATCGAGCTGGCGGGCGACGCGGTCAGTGTCGACGGGACGCCGGTGGTGGTCGACGCGCCCTATGTGCCCGGACAGCGGCTGGTCGAGGCGCTGGTCGATGGCGAACCGTTGTCGCTGCGCGTCGAGCGCAAGCGCACCGGCTGGCGCTTCACGACTCGGGGGGCGAGCCATGATCTGCGCGTGCTGACGCCGTTGGTCGCGGCGCTGTCGCACCATATGATCGAGAAGATTCCGCCCGACATGTCGCGCTTCCTGCTCTGCCCGATGCCGGGCCTGGTCACCGCGATCCACGTCGCCGAGGGCGCGCAGGTCGAGGCCGGCCAGCCGCTCGCGGTGGTCGAAGCGATGAAGATGGAGAATATCCTGCGCGCCGAAAAGGCGGGGGTCGTCAAGACGGTCGCTGCCAAGGCGGGCGACAGCCTCGCGGTGGACGCCGTCATCCTCGAGTTCGAATGAGTTGCACCGGAAGGGGCGCTGCCGCGTCGCTTCCGGGCTTCCCGGCCGCCATCCTTTCCGGCGGCCTTACCAAAAATCAACACTCTCCCGCTACAGCCAAGCCGAGATAAGGGCGGTGAATCTTTCCGCTGCCCGGTGATCGGGATCTTGGAGAAGCGGAGATGTCCTCGATATTGGCGAAATTCGGCATCGGCGCGAAGATGGCGCTGGCCTTTTTGGCGATGCTGGCGATGCTGGCCGGCCTGGGTGGCTTCGCCGTCCAGAAGATCGGCGAGGTTAACACGCTGTCGAGCCAGATGCGCTCGCGCTGGCTGCCGGCGACCAAGCTGGTGGGGGATATCCACGCCTATACCTCGCAATACCGGATCGCCCAGGGCGTCCAGGTGACGGCGGAGGACGAGGCCGGCCGCCGCAAGGCTTCGATCCAGCTCAAGAACGCGACCACCGCGATCGGCGGTCTGCTGGCCGATTACGGACCCTATGCCCAGGGCGAGGAACAGCAGCTGGTGTTCAAGGCGCTCAAGACGAGCTGGAGCGACTATCTGGCGCTCAACGGGCGGATGGCCGAGCTCAGCACCGCGGGCGACTCGGCCGGCGCCGCCGCGCTGTTCCGCGGGGACAGCCTCGACAAATTCTATGAGATCGAGGACAATATCCTCGCGCTCACCGAACTCAACGACAAGGGCGGCCAGGCGGCCTCGCAGGCGGCCGACACCATCTACAAGAAAACCCGCACGCTGGTGCTCCAGTCGATCGTCGCTTCGCTGCTTGTCGCGATCTTCCTGATGATCATGCTGCTGCTCGGCATCGCCCGCCCGCTGTCGCGGATGAGCGCCGCGGTGCGCTCATTGTCGAGCGGCAACCTGTCGGTCACGATCCCCGCGCTGCGCCGGCGCGATGAGATCGGCGGGCTCGCGCGCGCCCTTGACGGCTTCAAGGCGCTGTTCGCCGCCGAGCAGGAGCGCGCGCTCGCCGACCAGCAACGCGCCGCCGAGGATCATGAACGCGCCCAGGCCACGCAGCGCACCGTCGACGCGATCGGCGCGGGGCTGGCCGCGGTCGCGCATGGCGACCTTACGGTGCGCGTGCCGGGCAATGCCGAAGGCCCGCTCGGCCAGCTCCATCGCGACTTTAACGAGGCGCTCGACGGCCTTTCCTCGACAATCGCACAGATCGTCGAGGGCTTCGGCGTGATCCGCTCGGGCACCGACGAGATCGCCCAGGCCGCTGGCGACCTGTCGCAGCGGACCGAGCGTCAGGCCAATTCGCTGGCGCGCACCGCATCGGCGCTGGAGCAGTTCATGGGCACCGTCCACTTGACCGCCGGCAACGCCCGCCAGACCAGCGAGAAGGTCGCCGCGGCGCGCTCGTCGGCCGAATCGATGGGCACCACCGCGCGCCAGGCGATCGACGCGATGAAAACGATCGAAGCTTCGAGCCGCGAGATGGAGGAGATCGTCTCGACGATCGACAATCTCGCTTTCCAGACCAACCTGCTCGCGCTCAACGCCGGGGTCGAGGCGGCGCGCGCCGGCCAGGCCGGCGCAGGGTTCGCAGTGGTCGCGACCGAGGTCCGCGTGCTCGCCCAGCGCTGCACCGAGGCGGCGGGCAAGATCCGCGATCTGATCGCGACGTCGAGCCAGCAGGTCGTCACCGGAGTCGAGCTGGTCGAGCGGTCGGGATCGGCGCTTAACAACATCGTCGACGAGTTCGTCCAGGTGACCGACCTGATCGCCGCGATCGCCGCCGCCAACGAGCAGCAGGCGCAAGGAATCAACGAGATCAATGACGGCGTGTCGTCGATGGACAACGCCACGCAGCAGAACGCGGCGATGGTCGAGGAGACCAATGCGAGCGTTCAGAGCCTGTCGACCGAGGCGCAGCGTCTCGCCGAACGGGTCAGCGCGTTCCGCACCGGGCCCGGCCATCTCGGCAGCGCGCGGACCCAGCCCGCGCCCGTTCGGAAGAAACCTCCCGTCGCCGCGGTCCATGGCGCGCTCGCGCTGCAGGTGGACGAGGAAGACTGGACGGAGTTCTGAGCGCCGAAAGTAGAAATGCGGCCTGTTAACCAAGTGACAACCAAGGCCGGTTAAGTACCCCCTAGATGAACAAAGGAGCCCAAGCTGTGACGAATCGGATGCGTAACCTGGTAGTTGGAATGACGGCGGCGCTGCTCAGCTCGAGCGCATGCTATGCTGCCGCCACCCCCGAATGGACCTCGAAGGTGCGCCAGCTTCTTGCGGCCAAGCAGGATTATCCGCGCGCTGCGCAGATGCGCGGCGATGAAGGCACGGCCAAGATCAAGCTCGATGTCGCCGCCGACGGCTCGGTGGCAGCGGTTGATCTGGTCCAGCCTTCGGGCTCGTCGCTGCTCGACAAAGAAGCGCTCGCGCTCGCCAAGAAGGTCGGCGCCTTCCCGGCCCCTCCCGGTGGATCGGCGTCGATCGTCGTGCCGCTGACCTGGAAGATGAACTGATCGTCCCGATCATTCAGGTTGACACGGCTTTGAAGCGCGGGCTGTCCATGGACAGCCCGCGTTTTGATTTGGGGCGACCGAATAGGGCGACGGCGTCTGGTTACCGAAGCCTTCGCGCCGTCGCGGCGCGTCGCGTAATCTCGGCGCTGTCGGGCGCGCCCGCGGGCACGACCCAGCTTCCGCCGACGCACAGCACCGCATCGAGCGCGAGCCAGTCGGGCGCGGTCGCTTCGGTGATCCCGCCGGTCGGGCAGAAGCGCGCCTTGTAGAGCGGGGCGGACAGCGCCTTGAGGGCGGGGATGCCGCCATTGGTCGTCGCAGGGAAGAATTTGACATGGCGGAACCCCATGTCGAGCGCCCGCATGATGTCGCCGGCATTGGCGGTGCCCGGCAGGAACGGAATGCCCGCGTCGAGCGCGGCGCGCCCAAGCGGATCGGTCAGTCCCGGTGACACGATGAACCGCGCGCCTGCGTCGATGCTCGCCTTGAGATCATCGGAATCGAGCACGGTGCCCGCGCCGACCACCGCGCCTTCCACTTTCGCCATCTCGCGGATGACGTCGAGCGCCACGGGCGTGCGCAAGGTCACCTCGAGCGCGGGAAGCCCGCCCGCGACCAGCGCCTCGGCGATCGGCCGCGCATGGGCGACCTCATGGACGACGAGCACCGGGATTACCGGCGCAAGCGTCATCACTTGTTCGACGGTCAGCTCGGTGGTCATGGGCGTCTTTCCTCCTGAAAGGCGGCCGCCGCGCCCAACAGCCCGGCTTCGGGATGGCGGGCGAGGCGGATGGGGAAATCGGCCATGCGGCGCTCGAAGCGACCCTTGGCGCGAAAACGGTCGTTGAACAGCGGGCTTCGGAGCCGCCCCTCGATGCGATTGGCAAGGCCACCGGTGATCACGACCGCGTTGGCCCCATGCGCAAGCGCCAGATCGCCGCTCACCGCGCCGAACGCCATCACGAAGCGGTCGAGCGCGGCGACCGCGAAGGCGTCGCTGCCCTCGGTCGCCGCCTGCCAGAGTGCGCCGTCGTCGAGCGGGACGATCGGGTCTCCGGCGATCATTGCCAGCGTCGCGCGGATATCGGCCAGCGCAGGGCCCGAGACGACGCGTTCGACCGAGACGCGGCGATGGCGCTCGCGCAGCCGGGCGAGCAGCCGCTCCTCGAAACCGTCGAGCGGGGCGAAATCGATATGCCCGCCCTCGGTGGCGAGTACGATATTCTGGCCCGGCCGGCGTATCAGCTGGGCAACGCCGAGACCGGTGCCGGGGCCGACCACGGTGGTCACACCCAGTGGCAACGGACCTTCGGGGCCGCCGATATAAGCGAGCTCCTTGGGCAGCATCACGCCCACAGCGGCAGCCATCGCGGCGAAGTCGTTGAACAGGCAGAGATCCTCGAGCCCGAGCTCGCGTCCCAGCGTCGTGGGATGGATCACCCAGCTGTTGTTGGTGAAGCGGATCAACTCGCCTTCGACCGGCCCGGCGATGGCGATGCTGGCGGCCTGGGGCAGCGCGCTGCCCTCGTCGCGCGCGAAGGCCGCCCAGGCGGCGGGAAGCCCGGGATGATCGGCCGTTCTATATTTGCGGGGCGCGCTCAGCGTCGGCCGTCGGCCGTCGCCGTGCAGCTCGGCGATGGCGAAGCGCGCATGGGTGCCGCCCAGATCGACCGCGACGATCTTCATGGGCGGCTACAGCCCCGCCGCCGCCAGCATCGCCGAACCGCCGCGCTCGGCGGCGTCGGCGCCGTGGCGCATGAAAGCGAACAGCTCGCGGCCCGTGCCGGTCTGCGTCGGCGGCGGAGGAGCGGGCGGGCGCGCTTCCCACGCGTCCGCGTCGATGAGCGCGCTGATCTCGCCGCTTTCGGCGCACAGCCGGACGATATCGCCGTCGCGCAGCTTCGCGAGCGGGCCGCCGGCGAAAGCCTCGGGGGTCATGTGGATCGCGGCGGGCACCTTGCCCGAGGCGCCCGACATGCGCCCATCGGTGACGAGCGCGACCTTGAAGCCCCGATCCTGCAGAACGCCGAGCGCCGGGGTGAGCTTGTGGAGTTCGGGCATCCCGTTCGCCTGCGGCCCCTGGAAGCGGACCACGACGACCACATCGCGCTCGAGTTCGCCGGCCTTGAACGCGGCGTTGACCTTGTCCTGATCGTCGAACACCCGCACCGGAGCTTCGATCGTCCAGCGCGTGCTGTCGACCGCGCTCGTCTTGAAGGTCCCGCGGCCGAGATTGCCCTTGACGAGCCGCATGCCGCCGTCGGGCAGGAACGGTCGTGAGAAGGGCCGAAGCATCGTCTCGTCGAGCGGCGCGGCGGGCGCCTCGGTCCAAGCCAGCGCGTCGTCGTCGAGGCGCGGCTCCTTGGCATAGTCGCCGAGATCGGCGCCGGCGACGGTCATGATATCACGGTGGAGCAGCCCGCCATCGAGCAGCGTGGCGATCACATAGGCCATGCCGCCCGCGGCCTGGAAATGGTTCACGTCGCCCGCCCCGTTGGGATAGACGCGCGCGATCAGCGGCACCGCGGCCGACAGCTGATCGATATCCTCCCAGTCGATCAGGATCCCCGCCGCGCGGGCGATCGCGGGCAGGTGGATGACATGATTGGTCGACCCGCCGGTCGCGAGCAGGCCGACCGCGGCGTTGACGATCGCCTTCTCATCGACGCAGCGCCCGAGCGGACGATAGTCGTTGCCGTCCCAGCCGATCGCGCCGAGCCTGTGGACCGCAGCGCGCGTCAGCTCCTGCCGCAGCCGGGTGCCGGGGTTGACGAAGGCCGCGCCCGGGACGTGCAGGCCCATCACCTCCATCATCATCTGGTTCGAATTGGCGGTGCCGTAGAAGGTGCAGGTGCCCGCGCCGTGATACGAAGCCGATTCGGCCTCGAGCAGCTCGTCGCGCCCGACCTTGCCCTCGGCGTAGAGCTGGCGGATGCGGACCTTTTCTTTGTTGGCGAGCCCCGAGGGCATCGGCCCCGCGGGAACCAGGATCGTCGGCAGATGGCCGAAGCGCAGCGCGCCGATCAGCAGGCCGGGCACGATCTTGTCGCAGATACCGAGCAACGCTGCCCCCTCGAACATGCCATGGCTGAGCGCCACCGCTGTCGAGAGTGCGATCGTGTCGCGGCTGAACAGCGACAGTTCCATGCCGCGCTGGCCCTGGGTGACCCCGTCGCACATCGCGGGCACGCCGCCGGCGACCTGCGCGGTGGCCCCGACCTCGCGCGCGAACAGCTTCATCTGTTCGGGGTAGCGGCCATAGGGCTGATGCGCCGAAAGCATGTCGTTATAAGCGGTGACGATGCCGATGTTCATCGCCTTTCCGGCGCGGATTGCCGGCTTGTCCTCGCCCGAGGCGGCGAAGCCATGCGCAAGATTGCCGCAGGACAGGTTGGGCCGGTCGACCCCGCTGTCGCGCTCGCGCGCGATCAGGTCGAGATAGGCTTGCCTGCCGGGCTTCGACCGTTCGATGATCCGCGTGGTGACGGCTTCGATCGCGGGATGCATGCTCATAGCGGTTGATTCCTCAGCAACTGGGCGCTCTATCGTACGAGACCATGGTCCCGACCTCCGCCGCCGCGGCGCCGGTCAGGATTGTCCGCACGACCCTAGGCGCACCAGTGGATATCGATCGCCTGCTCGGCATCCGCAAGCACCCGGCCGACGGGAAGTGGCGAGGATGCGCCGTCCTTGATCGCCTTCTCGAGCATCTTGCGCTTCTCCTTGCCGGTCAGCACCAGCATCAGGGTACGCGCCGACAGGATCGCGGGCTTGCTGAGCGTGACGCGGGCCACCGGGGCTTCGGGCGGGAGCGGATCGGGCAACACCCCGACGGCGCGGCGCGCCTTGGGGCCGTTGAGCGCCTCGTCGAGATCGGGTCCGGGGAAGATCGACGCGGTATGGCCGTCGGCGCCCACCCCGAGCCAGACCAGGTCGGGCGGCCAGTGCAGCTCCTGCAGCCGCGCGTCGGCGGCCTTGCCCGCCATGCGGTGGTCGGCCGCCTTTTCCGCGGTGATCGGGAGCACCCGCGCGCCCTTGGGCAGGAAGGCCTTGGCGATCATCGCGGCGTTGGACAGCGGATCGGTCATCGCCACCAGCCGGTCATCGGTGGGGATGATCGTCACGCGCTTCCAGTCGAGCTTCGCCTTGGCAAGTTTTTCGAAGATCGGAGCGGGTGTCTGGCCGCCCGGCAGCGCGAGCAGGCATTGCCCGCGCGCGTCGAGCGCCGACTCAATGATGAACCCGACATCGCCGGCCACCGCTTCGGCAAGCTCGTTGGCATCGTCATAGTCCCACCATTCGGCTTCGATCATATCACTTCCTTCCCCGTCCCTGCCCCGTTCGGGGGAAGGAACCTGTCTCTGCCCTAGTCATGCCATGTGACGCCATCGCGTTCGGTCAGCGCGATCGCCGCGGACGGGCCCCAGGTGCCGGCGGTATAGGGTTTCGGCTTCATCGCATTGGCGGCCCAGCCGTCGCGGATCGCGTCGACCCACTCCCACTGCGCCTCGACCTCGTCGCGGCGCACGAACAGCGTCTGGTCGCCCTCGACCAGATCGAGCAGCAGCCGTTCATAAGCGATCCGGCGGCGGGTGTCGGCAAAGGCGTTCGGCATCGAGATATCGAGCGGCATCTCCCGCAACCGGATGCCGTCACGATCGAGGCCCGGCACCTTCGACATGAGCAGCAGCCGCACATTTTCGTCGGGCTGCAAACGGATGATCAGCTTGTTGGGTTGCAGCGCCGCGCCGCGGCCGTCGAAGATCGAATGCGGCACGCCCTTGAACTGGATGAAGATCTCCGACTGGCGGCTCGGCAGCCGCTTACCGGTGCGCAGGTAGAAGGGGACCCCCTTCCAGCGCCAATTGTCGATATTGGCCTTGAGCGCGACGAAAGTCTCGGTGTCGGACGGCTTGCCGAGCTCGTCGATATAGCCCGGCACCGCGCCGCCGGCCACCGCGCCGGGGCCATATTGGCCGATCACGCTGTGGGTTGCAGCCGTGGTCCGGTCGATCGGGCGCAGCGAACGTAGCACCTTGACCTTCTCGTCACGCACCGCGGTTGCGTTGAACTGGGCGGGCGGCTCCATCGCGACCAGCGCGAGCAGCTGGAGCATGTGATTCTGCACCATGTCTCGGATCGCGCCCGCCCCGTCGTAGAAGCCGACCCGGCCCTCAAGGCCAACCGTCTCCGAGATCGTGATCTGGACATGCTCGACGCCGCCTTCCTGCCAGAGCGGTTCGAACAGGCTGTTGGCGAAGCGGAGCGCAAGCAGGTTCTGGACGGTTTCCTTGCCGAGATAATGGTCGATCCGGAAGGTGCGGTACTCCGGGAAAACCGCCGCGACCGCGTCGTTGATCAGCCGGCTCGACGCCATGTCGTAGCCCAGCGGCTTTTCGAGCCCGATCCGCACTCCGTCGCCGGCCAGCCCCGCCTTGGCAAGCCCGTCGATCGTCGCGCCGAACAAGGAGGGCGCGGTCGACAGGAAGATCGACAGGCCCCGGTCGGTCGATCCCACCGCCCGGGCGAGCGCGGCGAAATCGGCTTCGTTGGAAGCGTCGACCGGCACATAGCTGACGCGCTCGAGGAAACGGCCGAGCGCTTCCTCGACCAGCCGCTCGGCCGGGACGAAACGGCGCAGCGCGGTTTCGGCGAAGGCGCGGAAGGCGGCGTCGTCATGCGCGCTGCGCGCGGTCGCGACGATCGCGAGGTCGGGCGGCAGCAACCCGTCCGCCGACAGGCCATAAAGCGATGGGAGGAGCATGCGCTGCGACAGATCGCCGGTCGCTCCGAACAGGAGGAGCTTTTCGCTGGGTGCGGTCACGCCTTGCTTCCTTCGGTTGGATCTCGCTGCGACGGCTTCCTTTCGCCACCGTCACGGCCGTTTCGCGGTCCTTGTAGCAAAAGCATCGCATCACGGTAGCCGCCATGTCGCATTGCGGTATTATTTGCGGTGCCCTGATACAGGCAGGGGGCAGCTTCATGTCACACGCGATCGAAACGGCCGGACGGCGGCTCGCTGTCCGCCTGGCAGCGAACGAGGCCGACATCATTGCGGCGCAGCGGCTGCGCTACGATATCTTCTTCCGGGATCTCGGAGCGTCGGCCGGGCGCGACGACGCCGACGGGCGCGATATCGATCCCTATGACATGCTCTGCGATCATCTGCTGGTCGAGGATCATGCCCGGCCGGGCAGCCCGGTCGTCGGCACCTACCGGCTGCTACGACAGGGCGTCGCCGATGCGCATGCGGGCTTCTATTCGGCGCACGAGTTCGATCTGTCGCGGGTGCTTGCCCATGCGCGCCGCGAAGGCGTCGAGCTGCTCGAACTGGGCCGATCGTGCGTCGACCCCGATTATCGCGACGCGGGCACGATCCAGCTGCTGTGGCGCGGCATCGCCGATTATCTGCAGCGGCACCGGATCGGCTATATGTTCGGCTGTGGCAGTTTTCCCGGCATCGATCCTGCGGCGCATGCCGGGGGGCTTTCGTTGCTCGCGCACGATCATCTCGCGCCGGCCGAGCTCCGCGCGACCGCGATTGGCGTCGACGCGATCCCGCTCGCGACGCTGCCGATCGGGGGCTATGACGCGCGTCTCGCGCTGCGCCGGCTGCCGCCGCTGATCAAGGCCTATCTCCGCGTCGGCGCCGAGCTGGGCGAGGGCGCGTATATCGATCGGGCGTTCAACACGATCGACGTGTTCGTGATGATGCCGGTCGCGCGAATCGCCTCGCGCTACGCGCAGCGCTTTGAGGTAGCGGCATAGGCCTTCCCGGGCGGCGGCGTGCTTGAAAGGCCGGCGGCTTGGGTGCAGTCTTGCCCGGATTAGGGGGCAAGATGATCATCGACAGCGACACTGCGATACCCATTCGTCCGCCGTTCTGGCGTTCGCTCTACGCGCAGGTGCTCGTCGCGATCGCGCTCGGAGTGGCGCTGGGCTGGCTGGCGCCCGAGATCGGCGCGCAGCTCAAGCCGCTCGGCGACGCCTTCATCAAACTCGTCAAGATGATCATCGCCCCGGTCATCTTCCTTACGGTGGTCACCGGCATCGCCGGGCTCAGCCATCTGGGCGAGCTCGGCCGTGTCGCGCTCAAGGCCTTCGGCTACTTCCTGCTGATGTCGACCTTCGCCCTGATCGTCGGCCTCGTGGTCGCCAATCTCATCCAGCCCGGGGCGGGCATGCATGTCGTGCTCGGCGCCGAGCAGGCGAGCCATGTCGCGAAATATGCCGAAAAAGCGCACGATCAGACGATCATCGGCTTCCTCACCAACATCATCCCGACCACGCTCGTCTCGGCGCTCAGCGAAGGCGAGATATTGCAGGTGCTGCTGGTGGCGATCCTGTTCGGCATCGCGCTGTCGCTGACCGGCGAACGCGCCGCGCCGCTGCTCGACCTGCTCGAGCGATTGACCGCGGTGGTCTTCCGGCTGGTCGCGATCCTGATGAAGGCGGCCCCCATCGGCGCGTTCGGGGCGATGGCGTTCACGATCGGCAAATTCGGGGTCGGCGCGCTCGCCAATCTCGGCGGGCTGATCCTCTGCTTCTATCTTACCTCGCTGCTGTTCGTGGTCGTCGTGCTGGGGCTCGTGTCCTGGGCGGCGGGCTTTTCGATCTTCAAGCTGCTCGCCTATCTGAAGGACGAGCTGTTGCTGGTGCTGGGCACCTCCTCGTCCGAAAGCGCGCTCCCCAATCTGGTCGCCAAGATGGAGCGCGCAGGCTGCGACAAGCCGGTGGTCGGGCTGGTCGTGCCGACCGGCTATTCGTTCAATCTCGACGGCACCAACATCTATATGACGCTCGCCGCGCTGTTCATCGCGCAGGCGTGCGACATCCACCTGTCGCTGGGCGAGCAGATCGGGCTGCTGCTCGTCGCGATGATCTCCTCCAAAGGCGCGGCCGGCGTGACCGGCGCGGGCTTCATCACCCTCGCTGCGACGCTCTCGATCGTGCCGTCGGTGCCGGTCGCCGGGATGGCGCTGATCCTCGGCATCGACCGCTTCATGTCCGAATGCCGCAGCCTGACCAATTTCATCGGCAACGCGGTGGCGACGGTGGTGATCGCGCGCTGGGAAAACGCCCTCGATCGAGACAAGCTCAAGGAAGCGCTGGGATAGCGCCAGCAGCAAAAGCTCGGGCCGACGGGGCTATGGGCTTCATCCGCTCCGACCTTTCCAGTAAGATTATCCCGATGTCTGTGCCCCTTCTCGGCTCCAAGCCATTCTTCGACGATAAGAACCATGCCTTCTGGGTGCTCCAGTCGGCCGGGTGGACCGGCTATTTCGTGCTGCGCACGCTGGGCGGGCTGGCCAATAATATGGGGCTGCTGTTCGTCGTCCCGACCGCGCTCACCACCGCGACCGGCTACTCGTTGACGCTGCTGATGGCGTCGGCGTTCCGGCGGCTGATCCAGCTCAAGCCGATCGTCACCTGGTCGATCTCGATCCTGTTGGTCGTGCTTGCCGCGGGGGTGTTCTCCTCGATCGAGACCTGGGCGCACGCCACCTTCTACCGACCGCAGGAAATGCCGGTGGGCATCCAGTTCTTCGGGGCGATCCTGCTGGACTTCGCGCTGCTCGCGGCCTGGTCGGCGCTCTATTACGGGATCAATTTCTATCTGCTGCTCGAACAGCAGAGCGATCGGGTCGAGCGGCTCGAAAGCCAGGCGTCCTCGGCGCAGCTCGCGATGCTGCGTTACCAGCTTAACCCCCATTTCCTGTTCAACACGCTCAACTCGATCTCGACGCTGGTGCTGCTCAAGGAGACCCAGCGCGCCAATGCGATGCTCTCGCGCCTGTCCTCCTTCCTGCGCTACACGCTCGCCAACGAACCCGAGGGCACGGTCAGCCTCGCGCAGGAGGTCGAGACGCTCAAACTCTATCTCGACATCGAGAAAATGCGCTTTGAGGACCGGCTGCGCGCCTGTTTCGAGATCGATCCCGCGGCCGCCGAGGCGCGGTTGCCCTCGCTGCTGCTCCAGCCGCTGGTCGAAAATGCGATCAAATATGCCGTGACCCCGCTCGAAGAGGGCGCCGATATCAGCGTGAAGGCGCGGCTTTCCGCAGGGGAAGGCGGCACGCGGGTGATCATCATGGTCACCGATACCGGGCCGGGGTTGACCGACGAGGCTGCACGCCCCACCTATTCTACCGGCGTCGGTCTGGCGAATATTCGCGACAGGCTGGCGCAGGCCTATGGAACCGATCATCGATTTGAGGTCCAGACTGGCCGCGCGGAAGGCTTTGGTGTCATGATCGATATCCCCTTCCAGACCGCGAAACAGCGCAAGGACAGTGCATGACGATCCGAACCATTCTCGTCGACGATGAGCCGCTGGCCATCCAGGGCCTCCAACTCCGACTTGCGGCGCACGAGGATGTGGAGATCATCGAAACCTGCGTCAACGGCCGCGAGGCCATCCGCGCGATCAAGACCCACAAGCCCGATCTCGTCTTTCTCGACATCCAGATGCCCGGCTTCGACGGCTTTTCGGTGATCCAGGGCCTGATGGAGGTCGAGCCGCCTTTGTTCGTGTTCGTCACCGCCTATCAGGATCATGCGATCCGCGCGTTCGAGGCCAAGGCGATCGACTATCTGCTCAAGCCGGTCGACGAGCAGCGCCTCGCCGACACGCTCGAGCGCGTCCGCCAGCGGCTGGCCGAGAAGCGCGGAGTCGAGGAAGCGGGCCGTCTCAAGGAGGTGCTCGCCGAGGTGGCGCCCGAGGCGGCGGGAACGCTGGTCGAAGGCGACGACGCGCCTGCCTCGAGCCGCTTCGAGAAACTGATCAACATCAAGGATCGCGGCCAGATCTTCCGCGTCGATGTCGACACGATCGAACGAATCGACGCCGCCGGCGACTATATGTGCATCTATACCGGTGACAACACGCTGATCCTGCGCGAGACGATGAAGGATCTCGAAAAACGTCTCGATCCGCGTCGCTTCCAGCGGGTGCACCGCTCGACGATCGTCAATCTCGACCTGGTCCGCCAGGTCAAGCCGCACACCAACGGGGAATGTTTCCTGGTGCTCGATTCGGGTGCGCAGGTGAAGGTCAGCCGTTCCTATCGCGAGGTCGTCGCGCGCTTCGTGCACTGATATTCGCGCATTGATAATCGCGCGGCCGCGGTGCACAGCCTGGCATCCGGGAGCCGCCTCATGACCCTTCGTCCGCGCCGCAGCGCGCTGTACATGCCAGCCTCCAATTCGCGCGCGATCGAAAAGGCTCGGGGCCTGCCGTGCGAAGTCGTGATCCTCGACCTCGAGGATGCGGTCGCGCCCGAGGCCAAGGACGAGGCGCGCGCCAACGCTGTCGCGGCGGCCCGGAGTGGCGGCTTCGGCGATCGCGAGCTGGTGATCCGGATCAACGCGCTCGGCACGCCGTGGGCCGAAGCCGATCTCGCCGCGGTCGTCGCGAGCGGGGCCGATGCGGTCCTCGCGCCCAAGGTCAGCGACGCCGAGACGGTGGCGCGCTACCATGCGGCGCTGGCGGGGGCGCCCGCCGCAACCGGCTTCTGGGCCATGATCGAGACGACGCGGGCGATTTTCCGGCTCGACGCGATCGCCGCGGCGATGGCCTCGAGGCCCGGTTGCCTCGTGCTCGGCACCAACGATCTCGCCAAGGAGATGGGCGCCCGGCTCACCGTCGAGCGCACGCCTTTTCTGGGGATGATGGCGCTCGCGGTGGCGGCGGCGCGGAGCCACGGCCTGGGGATTCTCGACGGCGTGTACAATGCGATCGACGATATTGCGGGGCTCGAGCGGCAATGCGCCGAGGCGAAGCTCTACGGTTTCGACGGCAAGACGCTGATCCATCCGCGCCAGATCGACCCCGCCAACCGATCGTTCAGCCCTGGCGAGGCCGATATCGCCTGGGCGAGGGCGGCGATCGCCGCCTTCGACGCCCCGGAAAATGCTGGCAAGGGCGCGGTCCGGGTCGGCGGTGAGATGGTCGAGCGGCTCCACCTTGGTCCTGCGCGGGCGATCCTGGCGATGGCGGAACGCCGCCCCGCTGCGGATGCGACAGGCTAATAGCGGAATCTAGGCGTTGTTCGGGCGAGCGTAAAGGCCGTAAATCTGCAGCTTTCCGCCATGGGGAGCCGGTGCTAGGCTGATGATCAGCGCCTTCAGCCCCAGGGAGCGGATACGCAAAGCCAGACCCAAGACATGACGCTTCGCGGCTGGGCCCGAACGCGGCTCGATCGCCGGACCATCGGTCTGTCGGCGGCGTTCGCGGCCATCATATTGGGGATGGCGGTCGTGGCAATATTGTTGCCGATCGATCGCGGCCCCCGCGGGGAGGATCTGCTGCCTGCGCTGCTCGCGGCGTCGGGCGCGCTTGCACTCGCAGCGGCGATCTGGCGGGTGCGGCGCCCTGTCCCACACCACCTCGCCCCGCGCGAACTGATGGACGCCGTCGAGCTCGCCGCCGTGATGATCGTCGACTGCGACGGCGTGATATTGCATTGGTCGCGCGGCTGCGAGGAACTCTATGGCTGGTCCGCCGCCGAAGCTGTCGGCAGCGCACGCGGCACCCTTCTGCACTCCCAATATTCCGAAACCCCGGACGACTTGCGGCTGCGGCTGCGCGAGCTCGGAAAGATCGAGATCGAGCTGGTCGAACGCCACCGTGATGGTCGCGAGCTGGTGATCCACGACCATGTGAAGCTGTTGGATCATCCCGACGGCCGTGCCTGGGCCATGATCGCGGCTACCGACGTCACCGAATGGCGCCGGGCCGAGGCGGCGCTGCAACTCAGCGAGGCGCGGCTCGCCACGGCGGTCGCGGTCCAGGGCATCTTCGTCTACGAATATGATCTCGAGGCCGGGCAGGTCATCTGGATGACGCGCGGCGACACCTTCTTCGGTATAGCCGAGCCCGGCGCCGCAAGCTCCGACTGGCAAGCGCAGATCGACGCGCAGATCCGGGGCATGTGCGAGGCGGCGCTCGCGAGCGGGCAGGACCGCGCCCATTATGATTTCGATTTCCGCTACCCCGACGGCACGATTCGGCTCGCCGAGGGCTGGGGACGTATCATCCGCGACGAGGAAGGGCATGCGATAAGGCTGCTCGGCACCCATCTCGACGTCACCGAGCGGCGCGCGCACGAAAGGGCGCTCTATTCGCGCGAGGCCGAACGACGGGCGATCCTTGCAACGGTGCCCGACGCCATGTTCGTGTGCAACGCCCATGGCGAGATTCGCGCCTGCAGCGCCTATGCCTGCCGCCTGCTCGGCTATGAGGAGAACGCGCTGCTGGGGCGCAATCTGCTCGGCCTGATCGAAGACGGACGCAGCCGCGCCGCAATTCGCCGGGAAGTCTTCCGGGCGATCAGCAACGACGCCGGCGACCGCTGGCCGCTTCCGGTCAATGTGCGGCGCGCCGATGGCCGACTGGTGCCGACTTCCTTCGTGATCGGCCATGCGGTGGTCGAGGGCGCGCGGATGTATGTCGTGGTCGGCCGGGATATGCGCCCGACGATCGCCAATGAGGAGCAATTCCACCGGCTCAGCAACGATCTCGCCCAGGTTTCGCGGCTCGGCATGATGGGCGAGATGGCCGGGGCGCTCGCACATGAACTGAGCCAGCCGCTTTCGGCGATTGTCAATTTTCTGGGCGCGGTCGACCTCATGTATGAGGGCGGGGGAGCGGTCGACGCGCCGCGGATGCGCCACGCGATCCTCCGCGCCAGCGAGCAGGCGTCGCGCGCGGGCGAAATCATCCGGCGGCTGCGCGCGTTCATCCTGCGCGGCGAGGCCGATATGCGCGCCGAGCCGCTGACGAGCCTGGTGCGCGAGGCCGCGGCGCTGGCGCTGTTCAACACCAGCTCGTTCGGGGTGCGGCTGTCCTACCACTTCGAGAATGAGCGCCGGCTGGTGCTCGGGGACCGGATCCAGATCCAGCAGGTGCTGGTCAACCTCATCCGGAACGCCGCCGACGCTATGGCGGCCCATGGCGGCGAACGGCGCGACCTAGTAATCTCCACGAGGAAGGCGAGAGACAATTTGATCGAGATAGAGGTACGCGATTCGGGGCCGGGCATAGCGCCGGAGATGCTCGAACGGCTGTTCAGCCCCTTTGCCACCACGAAGCGTGAGGGGCTTGGATTCGGCCTTGCGATCTCGCGCCGCATCGTCGAGGCGCATGGCGGCCAGCTTTCGGCGGCCTCGGTTCCCGAGGGCGGCGCGGTGTTTCGCTTCACCCTGCCGGTGATGGAGGAGGAGGCCGTCCCATGAACAGCCGGCACATCTATATCGTCGATGATGACGACGCGCTCCGCCAGTCGGTCGAGGTGCTGCTGGAGGTCGCGGGAGGGTTCGCCACCCGCAGCTTCGCGTCGGGCGAGGAATTCCTGGCGGCGGTTCCGGAGGCCGAGGCGGGCTGCGTGCTGCTCGATCTCAACATGCCGGGAATGAACGGGCTCGAGGTGCTGCGCCGGCTGCAGGCGATCGACGGCCGGTTCGAGACGATTCTGCTCACCGGGCAGGGCGATATCGCCCTCGCGGTCGAGGCCATGAAGTCGGGCGCGATCGACTTCATCGAGAAGCCCTATGACAACCGGATGCTCCTCAACGCGTTGAAGAACGGCTTCGCGCGCATCGAGGACCGCGAGCGCGAGTTCAGCGCGATCCAGACGGCGCGCGACAATATCGACCGGCTGACCCCGCGCGAGCGCGACGTGCTGCTGGGACTGATCGACGGCAAGGCGAACAAGATCATCGCCTATGAGCTCGATATCTCGCCGCGCACCGTGGAGATCTACCGCGCCAACCTGATGGACAAGCTTGGCGTGCGCAGCGTCGCCGAAGCGGTGCGGATCGCCTTCGCCGCCGGGCTCGTCCCCGTTTTTCCGCGCTGAGCCGAAAGGGGCTTGCCAAGCTGGTGTTGCGCCGCAACATTATAGGATCTGTAACAATTACCGGGAATAACTCCCCTGATGTTGTCCACCTCGAAGCCATTTCCGGTGCTCGTCACGGGCGGTGCAGGGTATATCGGCAGCCATGCGGTGCTGGCGCTGCTCGATGCCGGCTGGACGGTTTCGGTGATCGACAATCTCGTCACCGGCTTTCGTTGGGCGGTCGACCCGCGCGCGCGCTTCCACGAGGGCGATATCGCCGACGGAGCGCTGGTCGACCGGATCATCGCCGAGGACGATATTGGCGCCATCCTGCATTTCGCGGGATCGGTGGTCGTTCCCGAATCGGTCGAGAACCCGCTTAAATATTATCGCAACAACACCGCCAACAGCCGGGTGCTGATCGACTGCGCGGTGCGGGGCGGGGTGCGCCACTTCATCTTCTCCTCGACCGCGGCCACCTATGGCGTGCCCGATCGGACCCCGATCCGCGAGGATATGCCGACGGCGCCGATCAACCCTTATGGCATGTCCAAGCTGATGACCGAGGTGATGCTGCGCGATGTCGCCGCGGCGCATTCGATCAACTATTGCGCGCTACGCTATTTCAACGTCGCGGGCGCCGACCCGCTGGGCCGCGCGGGCCAGTCGACCGCGGGGGCGACCCATCTGATCAAGGTTGCGGTCGAAGCGGCGACGGGCAAGCGTCCCGACGTGGCGATCTTCGGCACCGATTATGCGACCCCGGACGGCACCGGCGTGCGCGACTATATCCATGTGAGCGACCTCGCCGACGCGCATCTCCATGCGCTCGGCGCGCTGATCGCGGCGCCTGCGACCAGCCATGTCCTCAATTGCGGTTACGGCAGGGGCTTCTCGGTGCTCGAGGTGCTCGATGCGGTCGACCGGGTCACCAATCAGACGATCGTTCGGCGGCTGCATGCGCGCCGCGCGGGGGATCCCGACGCGCTGATCGCGGACAACAGCCGGATTCTTGCAGCCACGCCGTGGCGTCCGCGCCATGCCGATCTCGACACGATCGTCTCGCACGCCTTGGCGTGGGAGCGCGCGCTCGCCGAACGGGTCTGACGCCCGCTCGCCCCCGTCGGCAGATCGGCGGGCCGGCGCGCGCTGGCCGTTCAGAATTCCGCGTCGAGCTCCCCGACCTCTTCGGGTTCGGCGAGGGCGGCCTCGATCCAGTCGCGCATCAGCGGCCAGTCCATGATCGTCGCGTTATAGGCCCGGCAGAGCGGGTCGAGCGGGATCGAATAGGTCACAAAACGGGTGGCTACCGGCGCGAACATCGCATCTGCGACACAAGGCTGTGCGCCAAACAGCCAAGGGCCGCCATAGCGCTGGATGCATTCGCGCCAGATCGTCTGGATCCGCTCGATATCGGGTCGCGCGCCCGCAAACAGGCGGAAGCTGTCGTGACGCGCCTTGAGATTCATCGGCAGCGCCGAGCGAAGATTTTGGAAACCCGAATGGATCTCGCCCGAAACCGAGCGGCAATGCGCGCGTGCGAGCCTGTCGGCCGGGTAGAGTCCCGCATCGGGATATGTCTCGTGCAGATATTCGGCGATCGCCAGCGTGTCCCAGACGCTCGCGCCCTCGTGCGTGAGCCGCGGCACCAGCACCGATGGCGATAATAACAACAGCTCGGCGCGCTGGCCGGGCGCGTCGATCGATACCAGTTCCTCGACCGGATTCAGCCCCGCGAGCTTGCACAGCAGCCAGCCACGCAGCGACCAGGACGAATAGTTGCGGCTCGAAATCGTCAACACCGCTTGAGACATCTGCATCCCCTTCCTGGCGAGCATGACACTAAAATGGGCAGAGCGTCAAAATTTTATGGCGCGCTGCAGCATAAAATCGTTACACTGAGCTGCCAGAGACGCCGCCGTCTCCGACGGGGGGCAGTTGCCAATGCTGTACCAGTTCTTTCAAGCGATGACCGATCTCGCGGAGCCGCTCCGCATGGCGGCCTCGGCCGGCCTCACGACCAGGCCGCTGCTCGGCGCAGCGGGCGGCACGCGCTTGGCCGACAGCCTGTTCGCGGCGATGTCGATGGTGGCGAACACCCGGCTGTCCGCCGATCGTCCCGATTACCGGATCGATCGGGTGTTGTCGGGTAACCGCGACACGGCGGTGCGCGAGGAAGTCGTCGCCGCCACGCCATTCGCCGACCTGCTCCATTTCGCCAAGGAGGATAGCGCGGGGGCCCAGCCGAAGGTGCTGCTGGTTGCGCCGATTTCGGGGCATTTCGCCACATTGCTCCGCAACACGGTGCAGACGCTGCTGCGCGATCATGATGTCTACATCACCGACTGGAAGAATGCGCGTGACATCCCGCTGTCCGCAGGCCGGTTCGGCTTCGACGACTATGTCGACCATGTCGTCCATTTTCTCGAGCAGATCGGGCCATCGGCGCATTTGATGGCGGTGTGCCAACCCTGCGTGCCGGCGCTCGCGGCGGTCGCGCTGATGTCGAAGGACGACAATCCTTCGGTCCCGCTCAGCCTGATCTTGATGGGTGGCCCCGTGGACGTGCGGATCAGCCCGACCGCTGTGAACGAACTTGCTATGGCCCAGGATTATGCATGGTTCGAGCGCAATCTGATCCAGCAGGTCCCGTGGCGTTATGCGGGGCGCGGCCGGCGGGTCTATCCGGGCTTCCTGCAGCTCACCGCCTTCATGGCGATGAACGCGGGACGCCATTTCGATCAGCACCGGGCGCTTTACCAGCATCTCGCCGACGGCGAGGAGGACCTGGCACGCCCGATTCGCGAGTTCTACGACGAGTATTTCGCGGTGCTCGATCTGACCGCCGAATTTTACCTCGAGACGATCGACAAGGTGTTCCAGCGAGCGTTGCTCGCGAAGGGCGAGCTCGATTATCGCGGCGAACGGATAGATTGCGGATTGATCCGTCGCACCGCGCTGCTCACGGTCGAAGGCGAGCGCGACGATATCTGCGCGGTCGGGCAAACCGCCGCGGCGCATGATCTCTGCACCGGGCTCCGCCCGCATATGAAGCGCCACTACCTCCAGGCGGGGGTAGGCCATTATGGCGTGTTCAGCGGTCGGAAGTGGGAGACGCAGATTTACCCACAGGTTCGCAGCTTCATCCTTGGCGCGAGCTAGAGCTGCCTGCCTGGGCGGACTCCCGGCGCCTCGAACGAGCGAAAAAAAGAGGCCGACCCCGAAGGGCCGGCCTTGAAAGTTTTTAGGAGAGGATGCCTGAAAGGCGTATTCTTTGTGCATCTGCGAACATGAAAATGCAAGCTTAAAAAGCACGGTAGCGTTATTATTTTTTTATCACACTGAAAATACACGTGTTTTTTTCGTGACAGTTTAATAACTGACGCTTGTTCCCAAATTCTCTCGCAAGTGCAGTACGCCGTGGCGCGGCATTGCCAGGGGGCGGCTCAGCCGTCATTCTCGGGCGCAGGGATCGGCTGTGGAGCGAAAATGGCGGAAAATGCGCGAAAGAGCGGGGTTTTGCGCGAGCTGACCGCGCGCGGACTGCTGTTGGGCGTGCTGATCACACTCGTGTTCACCGCCGCCAATGTCTATCTCGGACTCCGAGTCGGCCTGACCTTCGCTACCTCAATTCCCGCTGCGGTGATCTCGATGGCGGTGCTCCGCCTCGTTCGCGACAGCAACATCGTCGAAAACAACATCGTCCAGACGGTCGCGTCGGCCGCAGGCTGCATCGCCTCGATCATCTTCGTGCTGCCCGGGCTGGTGATGATCGGCTGGTGGCAGGGCTTTCCCTTCTGGCAGACCTTCCTGCTGTGCGCTTCGGGGGGGATGATGGGGGTCGTGCTGTCGGTGCCCTTGCGGCGCGCGTTGGTAACCGGCTCCGACCTTCCCTATCCAGAGGGTGTCGCGGCCGCCGAGGTGCTGCGCGTCGGCACCCAGACCAGTGAGGGCGCGGCCGAGGCGCGGATCGGGCTGCGCACCATCGTCGTCGGTTCGGCGGCGTCGATGGGCTTCGCGCTGCTGGCCGCGACCCGGCTGGTCGCGGCCGAGGCGTCGACCTGGTTTCGCCTCGGCTCGAGCTACGCGGCGACCGGCCTGTGGACCTCGCTGTCCTTTGCGCTGCTCGGCGCCGGGCATCTGGTCGGCCTGTCGGTCGGGCTCGCAATGGGTCTCGGCCTGCTGATCGGTTTCGGGATCGCGACCCCGATCCTGAGCGGGCTGGCCGCGACACCGGGCGCCGCGGAGGAGGCGGCGCTCGCGGTATTCCGTACCGATGTCCGTTTTCTCGGCGCGGGGGTGATCGGGGCGGCCGCGATCTGGACGATGGGCCAGCTCGCCCGGCCATTGTGGAACGGCATGGCGCAGGCGATCGCGGCGTCGAAGGCGCGGAAGGCCGCGGCTGGGGAGCTGCCGGTCGAGGAACGCGATCTTCCGGTCGGCTGGATGGCGCTGATCGTGGCGGTGGTCGCCGCCCCGATCATCGGCCTGCTCCACGGCTTCGCGGGCGAGGGTCCGCTCGCCGGCTTCGCGACGCCGCTCGCTTTCGGTTTCTACGGCTATGTGCTGTTGATGGGCGCGTTCGTCGCCGCGATTTGCGGCTATATGGCGGGGTTGATCGGCTCGTCCAACAGCCCGGTTTCGGGGCTGGCGATCCTCGCGGTGCTGGGTTCGGCGCTGCTGCTGGCTTTTGCGGTCAAGCCGCTCGCCGGCGCGGGGGCCGGGCCGCAGCTCGTCGCCTTCGCGCTGTTCGTCACCGGGCTGGTGCTCGCCTGCGCGGTGATCGCCAACGACAATCTCCAGGATCTCAAGACCGGCCAGCTGGTCGGCGCGACCCCATGGAAGCAGCAGGTCGCGCTGATGGTCGGGGTATTGGCCGGATCGGCGGTCATCCCCCCGATTCTCGACCTGCTCAACACCGCCTATGGCTTCGCGCCGCTGCCGGGCACCGGCTTGCCGACCCCCGACGCGCCGCTTCCCGCGCCGCAGGCGACGCTGATCGCGACGCTCGCGCGCGGCATATTGGGCGAGGGGCTCGATTGGCGGATGATCTTCATCGGCGCCGGCGTCGGGCTGCTGCTGGTCGCGCTCGACGCGCTGCTCGGGCGCAAGCGCTGGCTGCGCCTGCCGCCGCTGGCGGTCGGGATCGGCATCTACCTGCCGATGTCCGCGACGCTGCCGGTCGTGATCGGCGCGGTGATCGGCTATCTCTACGACCGACGCCAGCGCCGTCCGGCGGCGCAGCGCATGGGGGTGCTGCTCGCATCGGGGTTCATCGTCGGAGAGAGCCTGTTCGGGGTGCTGCTGGCCGGGCTGATCGTGCTGACCGGCAGCGGCGCCCCATTGGCGCTGATCGGCGAGGGGCATCAAGGCGTGACAATGGCGGCGGGCGCGTTGCTCGTCGCGGCGATGCTGGCGGGGCTCTACCGGTGGACGGCGCGGGCGGCGGCGCGGCTTTGACCGTCCTCCCGGCGCGCTTCGCCAAACTTGCCCTTTCCGCCCGCGGCCGCTATGGCCCCCGCCGGCTCTTTCGCATCCACATCATCAGGTGAACCATGAAGATCAGCGGCGTGGACATCCGTCCCGGCAACATCATCGAATATGAAGGCGGCATCTGGCGCGCGGTCAAGATCCAGCACACGCAGCCGGGCAAGGGCGGCGCCTATATGCAGGTCGAGATGAAGAACCTGATCGACGGGCGCAAGAACAATGTCCGCTTCCGCTCGGCCGAGACCGTCGAGCGCGTCCGCCTCGACACCAAGGATTTCCAGTTCCTGTTCGCCGAGGGCGAGGACCTGACCTTCATGGACAAGGACAGCTACGAACAGATCACCCTGCCGCGCGACCTGCTCGGCGATGCGGCGGCCTTTCTCAACGATGGCATGGACGTGGTGATGGAGCTCTATGACGAGCGGCCGATCTCGGTGCAGCTGCCCGACACCGTCGAGGCGACGATCGTCGAGGCCGATGCTGTGGTGAAGGGCCAGACGGCTTCGTCGAGCTACAAGCCCGCGCTGCTCGAAAACGGCGTGCGCGTGATGGTGCCTCCGCATATCTCGTCGGGAACGCGGATCGTCGTCGACGTCTACAGCCAGGAATATGTCCGCCGCGCGGATTGACCGCATCGGATCCCCTCTCTTTGACGGAGGGGTGAAGGGGTGGGGGCGAGCGCGGCGAACCTCTTCCTTCTTCGCGTACACCCCGCCAAGGGGCATCGAGCCCCCGGCAGCGTCACCACCCCCTTCCCCTCCCTTGCAAGGGAGGGGGGAGTATTTGAAATGGTCAGCCATTCCGGCCTCATCACCGTCATGGACCGCGCGGCGCGCAAGGCCGCGCCCCGGCTGCGGCGCGACTTCAACGAGGTTCAGCAGCTGCAGGTCAGCCGCAAGGGTCCGGCCGACTTCGTGTCGATGGCGGACAAGCGCGCCGAGCAGACGCTCTTCGAAGAGCTCAAGCGGGCCAGGCCCGACTGGGGTTTCGTGCTCGAGGAAGGCGGCGAGATCGAGGGCGATCCTTCGAAGCCGCGCTGGATCATCGATCCGCTCGACGGCACCTCCAACTTTCTCCACGGCCTGCCGCATTTCGCGATCTCGATCGCGGTCGAGGAGCCGCGTCCGGGCCAAGCCCGGGGCGAAGTCACCCAGGGCCTGATCTATCAGCCTCTCACCGACGAGAGTTTCTGGGCCGAGAAGGGCCGCGGCGCCTGGTTGCAGGACCGCCGGCTGCGTGTCTCGGCGCGCCGCGAGCTCAGCGAGGCGCTGGTCGCGACCGGCATCCCCTTTCTCGGGCATGGCGACTTCCGCGAATGGAGCGCGATCTTCGCGTCGGTGGCGCCCGAAGTGGCGGGCATCCGCCGCTACGGCTCGGCGGCGCTCGACCTCGCCTGGGTCGCGGCCGGGCGCTACGACGCCTTCTGGGAGGCCGATCTGCAGATCTGGGACGTCGCGGCGGGGATCCTGCTGGTGCGCGAGGCGGGCGGCTTCGTCAGCGATTTCCGCGGCGGCGATCGCATGCATGAGCGCAACGAATATCTCGCCACCAACGACGGTCTCGCGACGCGGCTCCACAAGCTGGTGGCGCAGGGGCTGAAGGGGATGTGACGCCTGCCGTCGCTCCGGCGGAGGCCGGAGCCGGCACCGGCGGGCGGGGGAGCTCGCATCGGCCGGTGCGGCCCCCGCCGGGGCGACGATTCCCACCGCATTTATTGCGATTCATTCTCACCCGCCGGACCGCTTGCTTCGCATGTGCGGCGGGCCTAAACGTCGCGCCAAAGGCCGGATTCCCGGCCGCTTGCTCGGAGCCTCTTCATGGCGTCAGTCGCCGCCGGATATTTGCCGATCCTGCTGTTCCTCGGCGTCGCGCTCTTGCTGTCGGGAGCCTTTGTTTTCCTGCCGATGCTGGTGGGGCGGCTGACCGGTGCACACAAGCCAAGCCCCGAAAAACTCAGCGAATATGAATGCGGCTTCCCCGCTTTCGAAGACAGCCGCGCGCAGTTCGACGTGCGCTTCTATCTGATCGCGATCCTGTTCATCGTGTTCGATCTCGAAGCGGCGTTCCTCTATCCCTGGGCGGTCTCGCTCGGCGGGATCGGCTTCGTCGGCTGGCTGTCGATGATGATTTTCCTCGTCGAGCTGCTGATCGGCTACATCTATGCGTGGAAAAAAGGAGCGCTGGAATGGGAGTGATCCTCGACCCGGCCCGCAATCCGCATCCCACGGAAAATGTGCCGCCCGACGCCGACTATTTCCAGGCGCTCCAGTCGGAGGTCAACGACAAGGGATTCCTGGTTACCTCGGCCGAGGACCTGTTCCACTGGGCGCGCACCGGCTCGCTCTGGTGGATGACCTTCGGCCTTGCTTGCTGCGCGGTCGAGATGATCCACGCCAACATGCCGCGCTACGATCTCGAGCGTTTCGGCTTCGCTCCGCGCGCCTCCCCGCGCCAGTCGGACGTGATGATCGTCGCGGGCACGCTGTGCAACAAGATGGCGCCGGCGCTGCGGCGGGTCTACGATCAGATGTCCGAGCCCAAATATGTGATCTCGATGGGCAGCTGCGCCAATGGCGGCGGCTATTATCATTACAGCTATTCGGTGGTGCGCGGCTGTGACCGGATCGTGCCGGTCGACATCTATGTTCCGGGCTGCCCGCCGACCGCCGAGGCGCTGATGTACGGGATCATGCAGCTCCAGCGGAAGATCCGCCGCATGGGGACGCTCGAACGGTGAGTGCGTCGATGACCTATCCGCGCTTCGCTTCGAACGATGGCGTGGTCGAGGCCGCGCAGGCGGCGCTCGGCGACCGGCTGATCGAGGCGCGCGGGTGCGTCGGCGAGATCGCGCTGCACGTCCGCCGCGACAGCCTGGTCGAGACGATGACGCTGCTGCGCGACCGGCTCGCCTATCAACAGCTGATGGAGATCGCCGGGGTCGATTATCCCGACCGGCCCGAACGGTTCGAGCTGGTCTATTGCCTGCTGAGCCTGACCAAGAACCACCGCATCCGCGTCCATGTCGCGACCGACGAGGCGAGCCCGGTGCCGACGGTGACCGGGATCTGGCCGGTCGCCGGCTGGCTCGAGCGCGAAGTGTTCGACATGTACGGCGTGCTGTTTGAGGGGCATCCCGACCTTCGCCGCATCCTCACCGACTATGGCTTTCGCGGCCACCCGCAGCGCAAGGATTTCCCGCTCACCGGCTATGTCGAGCTGCGCTATTCGGAGACCCACAAGCGCGTCGTCTATGAGCCGGTCAAGCTCGCGCAGGATTTCCGGACCTTCGATTTCATGAGCCCCTGGGAAGGCGCCGACTATATCCTGCCCGGCGACGAGAAGGTCTCGCCGACCGAACCCGGCGCGCCGAGCCCCGCGCCCGCCAAGAAGGACCCCGAGCCGGTCGCCGCCAAAGCGCCGCCGCCGACGCCGAAGACCACAGACAGCCCGGCGCAGACCGGCGAGGGCAAGTCCGATCCGCTGGGCGACGGAGCGAAGAAATGATGTTGATATCTTCCCTTCACTCCAGCGTCATTCCAGCGAAAGCTGGAATCCCATGCGTCTGTGTCGCGCGCTGCTCTCCCGAGACTCCAGCTTTCGCTGGAGCGACGCGCGTTTTCGGAGGGGGGCGCTGATGGCTACGACCTTCGAAACGCCGACCCAGGCCCCGCAGGGCGAAACCGAGATCCAGAATTATACGATCAACTTCGGCCCCCAGCATCCGGCGGCGCACGGCGTGCTGCGGATGGTGATGGAGCTCGACGGCGAGATCGTCGAGCGGGTCGATCCGCATGTCGGCCTGCTCCACCGCGGCACCGAGAAGCTGATCGAGTACAAGACCTACCTCCAGGCGCTGCCCTATTTCGACCGGCTCGACTATTGCTCGCCGCTCGCGATGGAGCACAGCTATGTGCTCGCCATCGAGAAGCTGCTCCAGCTCGAAGTGCCGCTGCGCGCACAATATCTGCGCGTGCTGTTCGCCGAGCTGACCCGCATCTGCAACCATATGCTCAACCTCGGCAGCCATGTCATGGACGTCGGGGCGATGACGCCGAACCTGTGGCTGTTCGAGATCCGCGAGGATTGCCTCAACTTCTTCGAGCGCGCGAGCGGCGCCCGCATGCACGCGGCCTGGTTCCGCCCCGGCGGCGTCCATCAGGATGTCCCGCTCAAGCTGCTGACCGACATCGCCGACTGGCTCGACACCCGCCTGCCGCGGCTGTTCGAGGACGCGATCAGCCTTGTCGCCGACAACCGCATCTTCAAGCAGCGCAATGTCGACATCGGCGTGGTCAGCCGCGACGATGCGATCGCCTGGGGCTTTTCCGGACCGATGATCCGTGCGGCCGGCATCCCCTGGGATATCCGCAAGTCGCAGCCTTATGACGTCTACGACCGTATGGATTTCGAGATCCCGGTCGGCACCAAGGGCGACTGCTACGACCGCTTCATGGTGCGCGTCGAGGAAGTGCGGCAATCGGCGCGGATCATGAAGCAGTGCCTGACCGAGATGCCCGAGGGCGAGATCGCCAGCCTCGACCGCAAGGTGGTGCCGCCCAAGCGCGGCGAGATGAAGCGCTCGATGGAAGCGCTGATCCACCATTTCAAGCTCTATACCGAGGGCTTCCACGTTCCCGCGGGCGACGTCTATGTCGCGACCGAGAGCCCCAAGGGCGAGTTCGGCGTCTATCTCGTCTCCGACGGCAGCAACAAACCCTATCGCTGCAAGATCCGGCCGACCGCGTTCAGCCATCTCCAGGCGATGGATTTCATGATGAAGGGCCACATGCTGGCCGACACCACCGCCGTCCTCTCGGCGATCGACGTCGTGTTCGGGGAGTGCGACCGGTGAATGAGCCTGCTTTCGGCTTTGACGCCATTCCACCTATTGACCCGATATTGGGTTGGATCGTCGCGGCTGTGTTCGTTGGACTTTCGATGTTGCTCTATCGCTGGGTTGCTCTATCGCTGGGCACGCACGCAATGGAAGGCACGTATAGCGATTTGGGCGATTAGCGTTTTTGGTGGCTCCATTGGCGTGCTGTTAGCGGCAACGCTCGGAAGCATCGTAGGTTACTGGGATTCTAATCGACCTTCGGCTCTCGCAGTAGGTTTGGTGTCGGCATCGTTCATAGTTGTACTTTGTACGACTGCTTTAACATGTATCATGAGGCTATGGCATAGAACGGTGACGAAATGAGCAAGCTCGCGACCGCCGAGGCGATGATCGCGCATTACAATGCGCAGGATGCCGACGCCTATGTGGCGTTGATGACCGATGACGCGGCCGAGGCCGGCTATCGTGGCGCGGTGCTGCGCGACGGCAAGGAAGGGGTGCGTTCGGGCCTCAAGGCGATGTTCGCCGAGTTCCCCGAGAACCGCGCGGATATCATCAGCGGTTGCCAGCTCGGCGACACTGTCGTGCTGTACGAACGGGTGTTCCGCTCGTCGACCGCCGAGCCGTTCGAGGTGATGAGCATCTACAGTTTCGAAGGCGACAAGGTGTCTCGCGTGGAGTTCGTGCGCTGATGTCTGACGCAGCCCATATCCCCGACGAAGCCGAGACTCGTGCTCGCTGGGGCGGTTTCGCCTGGACGGCGGACAACGCCGCGCAGGCCGAGAAGATCATCGCGCGCTATCCGCCGGGGCGGCAGCAATCGGCGGTGATGCCGCTGCTCGATCTCGCGCAGCGGCAGGTCGGCGCCGAGACCGGCACCCAGGGCTGGCTGCCGATTCCGGTGATGGAATATATCGGCCAGCAGCTCGGCATGGCCTATATTCGCGTGCTCGAGGTTGCGAGCTTCTACACCATGTATAATCTCGCGCCGGTCGGCCGCTACCATGTCCAGGTGTGCGGGACGACGCCCTGCATGCTGCGCGGCTCGGACGATGTGCTCGACGCCTGCTATAAGAAGGGCCTGAAGAAGGGCGCGACCACCCCCGATGGCCTCTTCACGCTGACCGAGGTCGAGTGCCTCGGCGCCTGCGCCAACGCGCCGATGGTCCAGATCAACGACGATAATTACGAGGATCTGACCTTCGAGACGACGACGGCGATCCTCGACGCGCTGGCGAGGGGCGAGCAGCCCAAGATCGGCCCGCAGATCGACCGGAAGACGAGCTGTCCCGAGGGCGGGCCGACGACGCTCACCGAAATGGTCTCTGAAAATCATGATTACAGGGGCCGCTGGAATGCGCCGGCATGAGCGGGCTGATCGCGATCATCGTCACGATCGTCGTGGCCGTGATCCTCATCAAGCTGACCTTCAAGCTGCTCGGCATCGCGATCGCGATCGGGTTCGGCGTGGTGGCCTATCTGGTGGCGGCGAAATTCTTCGGGAAGGCGCCATGATTCCGACCATCACTCCTTCCGTCATGCCAGCGCAGGCTGGCATCTCAGCGGGTGTGAGCGCGCGCTTGCCTCATGAGACCCCAGCTTTCGCTGGGGCTCCGCTTCTCGGGGAGAAGCTCCGTGCTTGACGACAAGGATCGCATCTTCACCAATGTCTACGGCTTCCAGCCGTGGACCCTCGAGGCTGCGCGCAAGCGGGGCGACTGGGACGACACCAAGGCGCTGCTCGCGCGCGGGCCCGACCGGATCATCGAGGACATCAAGGAATCGGGGCTGCGCGGGCGCGGCGGGGCGGGTTTCCCGACCGGCATGAAGTGGAGCTTCATGCCCAAGGAGCCCAGGCCCGGCAAGCCGAGCTTCCTGGTGATCAACGCCGACGAATCCGAGCCCGGATCGTGCAAGGACCGTGAGATCATCCGCCACGATCCGCACAAGCTGATCGAAGGCGCGCTGATCGCCGGCTTCGCGATGCGCGCGCGCGCGGCCTATATCTATATTCGCGGCGAGTTCATCTACGAGGCGAAGGTGCTCTTCGCTGCCGTCGAGGAGGCCTATGCCGCCGGGCTGCTCGGCAAGAATGCCGCGGGCTCGGGCTATGATTTCGACGTCTTCGTCCATCGCGGCGCGGGGGCCTATATCTGCGGCGAGGAAACCGCGCAGATCGAGAGCCTGGAAGGCAAGAAGGGCCAGCCGCGCCTGAAGCCGCCTTTCCCGGCGGGCGCGGGCCTCTATGGTTGTCCGACCACGGTCAACAATGTCGAATCGATCGCGGTCGCACCGACCATCCTGCGCCGCGGCGCGAGCTGGTTCGCGGGGATCGGGCGCGAGGGCAACAAGGGCACCAAGCTCTTCCAGATCTCGGGCCATGTGAACAAGCCGTGTGTGGTCGAAGAGGCGATGGGCATCTCGTTCGAAGAGCTGATCGAGAAGCATGCAGGCGGCATTCGCGGCGGCTGGGACAATCTGCTCGCGGTAATTCCGGGTGGCTCTTCGGTGCCGCTGGTCCCCGCCGCGCAGATCAAGGACGCGCCGATGGACTTCGACGGCCTGAAGGCACTGGGCTCCGGCCTCGGCACCGCCGCCGTGATCGTGATGGACAAGTCGACCGACATCGTCCGCGCGATCAGCCGCCTGTCCTATTTCTACAAGCATGAGAGCTGCGGGCAGTGCACGCCGTGCCGCGAGGGCACCGGCTGGATGTGGCGGGTGATGGAGCGGCTGCGCACGGGCGACGCGGCGGTCGAGGAGATCGACATTCTGCTCGACGTCACCAAGCAGGTCGAGGGCCACACCATCTGCGCATTGGGCGACGCGGCCGCCTGGCCGATCCAGGGCCTGCTGCGCCATTTCCGCCCCGAGGTCGAACGCCGCATCGCCGAACGCGGCAATGCGGGCGGGACGATGATGGAGGCGGCGGAGTGAAGGCGAAGATTCTGGGCACACTTCTCGTGGCGGCGCTGGTCGCCCCGCCCGCCGAGACGGAGCCACCCACCGGATCGCGGCTGGGCGAACGGCTGAAGCCGGGTCATCCGCGCGCGGATCAGGATGCTGTCCGAACAGGCCATCGACTGGCCACATGCCTCTATCTGAAGCGCACCGCCGAGGTCGTCCGTTTTCTGAACACAGTCTCTGATGAGGAGAGCAGGCGATACGCGCGCACTCTTTCGCGGTCGATCGAGTGTAGTAGCGTTACACTGTCCGATCCCGATTTCGTCGAAGGCACTGCGGTCGGCACCTCGTCCGATGTTTGGCGGGGTATGTTGGCGGAAGCTGCGCTCGGCAAGATGGGCCATGATATTGCTCTGGAGGCGCTCCCCACCTCGGTGGATTATCGGCGTGACTGGTTTGCCGTGACAGGACGGCCGGCTGCCGTCGACGAAATGGCGGTGTGCACCGCGGACCGGGATCCCGCGGGTGTGCGCGCGTTGATGGCGACGACGCCCGAAGCTCCCGAGGAGCGTGTCGCGGTGCAGGCGCTGTCGCCGACGCTTGGCCCTTGTCTGCCCCAGGGTGCCACATTGAAGGCCAATCGCCTATCGCTGCGAGCCGCGCTCGCCGAGGCTCTGTATCACCGCGCCGTCGCGCCACCGCGCGCGGCCGCGCCGGCGACACGATGATGGAGGCGACGGAGTGAAGTCCATCACTGCCTTCAATAGCCCTCAGGGAGCATCACGCCGGTCATGCCCCCAGCATGACCTAAACGATGCGGGGCATCGTTTACCTGATGCTGGTCGGGTGAGGGTGTCCGACGTTCGTTGCGGCCACAGCCGGCCGTCCACGCTCGGGCTTCGCCCTCGCTCCCCCTCACCCCGACCCTCTCCCCGCCGGGGAGAGGGAGGTATGACGACGGAATCTCTCCATGCCTAAACTCACCGTAGACGGGATCGAAGTCGAAGTCCCCGCGGGCGCCACGGTGCTCCAGGCGTGCGAAGCCGCGGGCAAGGAGATTCCCCGCTTCTGCTACCATGAGCGGCTGTCGATCGCGGGCAATTGCCGGATGTGCCTCGTCGAGGTGAAGCCCGGGCCGCCCAAGCCGCAGGCGTCCTGCGCGCTGCCCGCCGCTGACAAGCAGGAGGTGTTCACCCAGTCGCCGATGGTCAAGAAGGCCCGCGAGGGGGTGATGGAGTTCCTGCTCATCAACCACCCGCTCGATTGCCCGATCTGCGACCAGGGCGGCGAGTGCGACCTGCAGGATCAGTCGATCGCCTATGGCAAGGGGCAGAGCCGCTTCCATGAGAACAAGCGCGCGGTCACCGACAAATATATGGGGCCGATCGTCAAGACGACGATGACGCGCTGCATCCAGTGCACGCGCTGCGTGCGCTTTGCCGAGGAGGTCTCGGGGGTCGAGGAGATCGGCGCGATCTACCGCGGCGAGAATATGCAGATCACCTCCTATCTCGAACAGGCGGTGACGAGCGAGCTTTCGGGCAATGTCGTCGATCTGTGCCCGGTCGGCGCGCTGACGTCGAAGCCTTATGCGTTCGAGGCACGTCCGTGGGAGCTCAAGAAGACCCCCGGCATCGACGTGATGGACGCGGTCGGCACCAATGTCCGCTTCGATAGCCGCGGCCGGCAGGTGCTGCGCGTGCTGCCGCGGATCAACGAGGACGTGAACGAGGAATGGGCGTCGGACAAGACGCGCCACGCGGTAGACGGGCTGGTCCGCCGCCGGCTCGACCGGCCCTATGTCCGCAAGGCCGGCAAGCTGGTCGAGGCGAGTTGGGCCGAAGCCTTCGCCGCGATCAAGGCGGTCAAGGCCGGCAGCTCGGCCGCCGCGATCGCGGGCGACCAGCTCGATTGCGAGACGATGTACGCCGCCAAGGCGCTGCTCGCGCAGATGGGCTCGACGCTGCTCGAAGGCCGTCAGACCGGGATGGACTATGACGTGTCCAATCTCGCCGCGGTCAACTTCAACAGCACGATCGCCGGGATCGAGACCGCCGATGCGGTGCTGATCGTCGGTTCGAACCTGCGCTGGGAGGCGCCGCTGATCAACACGCGCGTGCGCAAGGCGGTCAAGCGCCGTGCCGCGGTGTTCGCGATCGGCGAGCAAGTGAACCTCACCTATCCGGTCGAATGGCTCGGCAATGATCTCGGCCTGCTCGGCAAGCTTCCGTCGGCGGTGACCGACGCCTTCGCCAAGGCACAGCGGCCCGCGTTGATCCTCGGCGGCGGCGGGCTCAAGGCCGGCGCGCAGGGCGCGACGCTCGCGCTCGTGGCGGGCCTCGGGCTGATCAAGGGCGATTGGAATGGCTATAATGTCGTCCATCTCGCCGCGGCGCGGATGGGCGGACTGATGCTCGGCTACGGCCAGAAGGGCGGGCTTGCCGATCTGGTCGCCGCCGCGCCCAAGCTGCTGTTCCTGCTCGGCGCCGACGATGTCGACGTCGCCGGCTTCGACAAAAGCTTCAAGGTCTATATCGGCCACCACGGCGACGCGGGCGCTGCGGCCGCCGATGTCGTGCTGCCCGGCGCGGCCTATACCGAGAAGCCCGGAACCTATGTGAACACCGAAGGGCGCGTCCAGCGCAGCGACCGCGCGGTGTTCCCGCCGGGCGATGCGCGTGAGGACTGGGCGATCCTGCGGGCGCTCAGCGAGGTGCTCGGGCACAAGCTTCCGTTCGACAGCCTCGACGAGTTGCGCGCAGCGATGGCCGCCGAGGCGCCTGCGCTTGGGCGCGAGGGGCTGGCGGGCTATGCCTGGGCTCCGCCGAGCCTTGCCGCCGACGCCTCGGGCCCGATCGGCTATCCGATCAAGGATTTCTACCTGACCAACCCAATCGCGCGCGCGAGCGACACGATGCAGCGCTGCTCGGCCGAGCTGCTCCACGGGCAGAGCTTCGCGGAGGCGGCGGAATGAGCCTTCAACTCGCTCTCGTCATCCCAGCGAAGGCTGGGATCTCATACGGCAAGGACGGTCTGCGATCTCCTGAGACCCCAGCCTTCGCTGGGGTGACGGCAGGGGAGTCGATCGAATGACCGCGCTCTTCCAGAACTGGGGCCTGTCGTTCGAATGGGCGTGGTTCACCTCGACGATCATCGGCATCCTTGTGATCGCGCTGCCGCTGATGCTCGCGGTCGCGATGACCATTTATACCGATCGCAAGATCTGGGCGGCGATGGCGCTGCGGCGCGGGCCCAATGTCGTCGGCCCCTGGGGGCTGCTGCAGAGCTTCGCCGACGGGCTCAAGGTGTTCCTGCAGGAGACGATCGTCCCGGCGGCCGCCAACAAGGGATTGTTCATCCTGGCCCCGATCATCACCTTCACGGTCGCGCTGATCGTTTGGGCGGTGATCCCCTTCGCCCCCGGGGTCGTGCTGGCCGACATCAATGTCGGGTTGCTCTACGTGCTCGCCGCCTCGTCGATCGGGGTGTACGGCGTGATCATCGCCGGCTGGGCGTCGAACTCCAAATATCCATTCTACTCGGCGCTGCGCGCGGCCGCGCAGATGGTGAGCTACGAGGTCTCGATCGGCTTCGTGCTGATCTCGGTGGTGCTGTGGACCGGCAGCTTCAACATGTCGGCGATCATCGAGGGGCAGCGCGCGCATATTTTCGGGTTTATCAACGGCTATGGCTTCAATCCGCTGCTGTTCCCGATGGCGGTGGTGTTCCTGATCTCGTCGATGGCCGAGACCGCGCGGGCGCCGTTCGACCTGACCGAGGCCGAGAGCGAACTGGTGGCGGGCTATCAGACCGAATATTCGTCGATGGCGTTCGCGCTCTACTGGCTCGGCGAATATGCCAATGTGCTGCTGATGTGCGGATTGAATGCGATCCTGTTCTGGGGCGGCTGGCTGCCCCCGGTCGACTGGGCGCCGCTCTACATGGTGCCGGGCATCATCTGGTTCTTCGCCAAGCTGTTCTTCTTCTTCTTCGTCTTCTCCTGGGTGAAGGCGACGGTGCCGCGCTACCGCTACGACCAGCTGATGCGGCTGGGCTGGAAGATCTTCCTGCCGCTGTCGCTGTTCTGGGTGGTCCTTGTCTCGGGGTGGCTGATGCTCACCCGCTACGGAGTGTTCTGATGAGCGTCGCGCACATCATCAAGTCGTTCACGCTCTGGGAGTTCGTGAAAGCGCACTGGCTGACCCTGAAATATTTCTTCAAGGCCAAGGCGACGATCAACTATCCGTTCGAGAAGAATCCGCTCTCCCCGCGCTTCCGCGGCGAGCATGCGCTGCGCCGCTATCCCAACGGCGAGGAGCGCTGCATCGCGTGCAAGCTGTGCGAGGCGGTCTGCCCCGCGCAGGCGATCACGATCGAGGCCGAGCCGCGTGACGACGGCTCGCGCCGCACGACGCGCTACGACATCGACATGACCAAGTGCATCTACTGCGGTTTCTGCCAGGAAGCCTGCCCGGTCGATGCGATCGTCGAGGGCCCCAATTTCGAATATTCGACCGAGACCCGCGAGGAGCTGATCTACGACAAGGCCAAGCTCCTCTCCAACGGCGACCGCTGGGAACCCGCGATCGCCGCGAACCTTGCCGCCGATGCACCATATCGGTAATGGCCGCCAAGCTTTCATACGCCAAGCAAACCCTCCGTTCGCCCCGGGCGAGGTCGAGGGGCACCGCCGAGCGTCAGCGAGGTGCCTTCACTTCGTTCAGGCAGGTGTCTCGACTTCGCTCGACACGAACGGGGATGTGAGGGTTCCGTGATCCAGACCATCGCCTTCTATCTGTTCGCCACGCTGGTGATCGCCTCGGCGACGCTGACCATCCTGGCGCGCAATCCGGTGCACAGCGTGCTGTGGCTGATCCTCGCCTTCTTCAACGCGGCCGGGCTGATGCTGCTGGTCGGGGCCGAGTTCATCGCGATGCTGCTGGTGATCGTCTATGTCGGCGCGGTCGCCGTGCTGTTCCTGTTCGTGGTGATGATGCTCGACATCGACTTCGCCGAACTGCGCGCGGGCTTCGCCCAATATCTGCCGTTCGGCGTGCTGCTGGTGATCGTGCTCGCCGCCGAGATGATCTTCGCGGTCGGCGCCTGGACGGCGGGCGGGGTCGACATGGCCGCGCGGGTCGCCCCGACGCCGCAGGAGGTGCCCAATATCGAGGCGCTCGGCATGCTGATCTACACGCGCTACCTCTATATTTTCGAGGGCGCCGGGCTCGTGCTGCTGGTCGCGCTGATCGGCGCGATCGTGCTCACCCACCGCATCCGGGGCGGCACCAAGGTGCAGAAGATCGAGGCGCAGAACATGCGCCGTCCCGAGGATGCGACCCGCAACGTCAAGCCGGCCGTCGGCCAGGGGGTGGAGCTATGATCCTTCGACAAGCCCAGGACGAGCGGTCCAGCGGAGCGTTGCGCGCATGATCGGGTTGCAACATTATCTGGTGGTCAGCGCCATCCTGTTCGTGATGGGGGTGTTCGGCATCTTCCTCAACCGCAAGAATGTGATCATCATCCTGATGGCGATCGAGCTGATCCTGCTGTCGGTGAACATCAACCTCGTCGCCTTTTCGGCCTATCTCGGCGATCTGGTCGGCCAGGTGTTCGCGATGTTCGTGCTCACCGTCGCGGCGGGCGAAGCCGCGATCGGGCTCGCCATCCTCGTCATCTATTTCCGCGGCCGCGGCACGATCGCGGTCGACGACATCAACCGGATGAAGGGGTGATCGCCGGAATGTCCTCCACGCCCATTCTTTCGTCATCCCGGCGCAGGCCGGGACCCATAAACGCTGGGTTTGCGGACGGAGCGACCCGCTTTTCGCGTGAACCGGCTGGTCCGCGTGCACGGATTCCGGCTTCCGCCGGGACGACGCTTGTGGGTGTGGCCGCATGATCAAGCTCATCGTCTTCCTGCCGCTGCTCGCCGCGATCGTCGCGGGGCTCGGCAATCGCATGCTCGGCAATGTCGCGGCCAAGAGCCTCACCACCGGGGCGCTGTTCGTCTCTTGCGCGCTGAGCTGGCCGATCTTCATCGGCTTCCTCGCCGGCGGAACGACTGCCTATGTCGAACCGGTGCTCACCTTCATCCGGTCAGGCGCGCTCGAGGTAAGCTGGGCGCTGCGCGTCGATGCGCTGACCGCGGTGATGCTGGTGGTGGTGACGAGCGTGTCGAGCCTCGTCCACCTCTACAGCTGGGGCTATATGGCCGAGGACGACAGCCAGCCGCGCTTTTTCGCCTATCTGTCCCTGTTCACCTTCGCGATGCTGATGCTGGTAACCGCGGACAGCCTGGTGCAGATGTTCTTCGGCTGGGAAGGGGTCGGCCTCGCCTCCTATCTGCTGATCGGTTTCTGGTATCACAAGCCCTCGGCCAATGCCGCGGCGATCAAGGCGTTTGTGGTCAACCGCGTCGGCGATTTCGGCTTCTCGCTCGGCATCTTCGGCACCTTCCTGGTGTTCGGCACGGTTTCGATTCCCGCCATCCTGGCGGCGGCGCCCGGCTATGCGGGCGCGTCGATCGGCTTCCTCGGGATGCGGGTCGATCTGATGACGCTGCTCTGCCTGTTGCTGTTCGTCGGCGCGATGGGCAAATCGGCGCAGCTCGGGCTTCACACCTGGCTGCCCGACGCGATGGAAGGCCCGACGCCGGTGTCGGCGCTGATCCACGCCGCGACGATGGTGACCGCCGGCGTGTTCATGGTGTGCCGCCTGTCGCCGATGTTCGAGGTCAGCCCCACCGCGATGCATGTCGTGACCTATGTCGGCGCGGCCACCGCCTTTTTCGCCGCGACCGTCGGCACGACCCAGACCGACATCAAGCGCGTCATCGCCTATTCGACCTGTTCGCAGCTCGGCTATATGTTCATGGCGGCGGGCGTCGGCGCCTATGGCGCGGCGATGTTCCACCTGTTCACCCATGCCTTCTTCAAGGCGCTGCTGTTCCTCGGCGCGGGATCGGTGATCCACGCGATGCATCATGAGCAGGACATGCGCTATTATGGCGGGCTCAGGAAGCATATCCCGATCACCTTCTGGGCGATGACCGCGGGAACGCTGGCGATCACCGGGGTCGGCGTCGCGGGGCTGTTCGGTTTCGCGGGCTTCTATTCGAAGGACGCGATCATCGAGGCGGCCTTCGCCAATGGATCGCCCTCGGCGGGGATCGCCTTCGCGGTCGGTGTGTTCGCGGCGCTGCTGACGAGCTTTTACTCGTGGCGGCTGGTCTTCCTCACCTTCTTCGGCGCGCCGCGCTGGGCCGGGTCCGAGCATATCCAGCATGCGGTGCATGATGCGCACGGCCATGGCCATCACGAGGCGCCTTCGGACGAAGATGCCGGGCACGAGCCCGATGCGCACGGTGCGCACGGCCATGCGCATGCGGTCGAGGGCGACGCCGGCTATCATCCGCACGAAAGCCCCGCGTCGATGCTGATCCCGCTGATCGCGCTGTCGGTCGGCGCGATCTTCGCGGGCTGGTATTTCGCGCCCTGGTTCCTCGATGCCGAGCAGGGCGGCATCTTCTGGGCGGGCAGCATCGCCTTCAACGAGCATCTGATGCACGCGATGCACGGCATCCCCGAGCTCGCCAAATTGTCGGCGACGATCGTGATGGCGCTCGGCTTCCTGATCGCGCTGTGGGCCTATGTGCTCGACCGTTCGATCCCGGCGCGCTTCACCGCGCAATTCCGCGTGCTCTACGATTTCCTGCTCCACAAATGGTATTTCGACGAACTCTATCATTATCTGTTCGTCGTGCCGGCCTTCTGGCTCGGGCGCGTGCTGTGGAAGAAAGGCGACCAGGGCACGATCGACCGCTTCGGCCCGAACGGCATCGCCGCGGTGGTGGCGGGCACCGGCGCCTTGGCGCGCCGGGCGCAGTCCGGATATCTTTATACTTATGCGCTGGTGATGCTGCTCGGCCTGGCGGCCGCCGCGACCTGGGCGATGGTGGGCTGACGCAATGGGCTTTCCGATCCTTTCCCTGATGATCACGCTGCCGCTGGTCGGGGCGCTGGCCTGCCTCTTCGCCGGCGCGCGCGCTGCGCGCTGGATCGCGCTCGCCGCGACGATGGCCGATCTGGCGCTCGGCGTGCTGCTGTGGAATCGCTACGAAATCGGCGGGCCGCAATGGCAGTTCACCGAGCATGTCGCGCTGTTCGGCCGCTTCGCCTGGGCGCTCGGCATCGACGGCATCGCGCTGCTGCTGATCGTGCTGTCGGTGTTCCTGATGCCGATCTGCATCGCGGCGTCATGGGAAGCGATCGAGAAGCGCGTGCCCGAATATATGGCGGCTTTCCTGCTGATGGAAACGCTGATGATCGGCGTGTTCGCGGCGCAGGACCTGTTCCTCTTCTACATCTTCTTCGAAGCGGGCCTGATCCCGATGTACCTGATCATCGGCATCTGGGGTGGTGCGGACCGCATCTACGCGAGCTACAAATTCTTCCTCTACACGCTGCTCGGCTCGGTGCTGATGCTGATCGCGATGCTGTGGATGGCCAATCAAGCCGACAGCACCGACATCCCCACGCTGATGGCCTATGATTTCCCGGCATCTGCGCAGACCTGGCTGTTTCTCGCCTTCTTCGCCTCGTTCGCGGTCAAGATGCCGATGTGGCCGGTCCACACCTGGCTGCCCGACGCCCATGTCCAGGCGCCCACCGCGGGCTCGGTGATCCTCGCCGGCGTGCTGCTCAAGATGGGCGGCTACGGCTTCGTCCGCTTCTCGCTGCCGATGTTCCCGATCGCCTCGGCCGAGCTGATGTGGCTCGTGATGGGGCTGTCGATGGTCGCGGTGATCGCGACCTCGCTGATTGCGCTGGTCCAGGAGGACATGAAGAAGCTGATCGCCTATTCGTCGGTCGCTCACATGGCTTTCGTCACGATCGGCCTGTTCGCGTTCAACCGGCAGGGGATCGAAGGCGCGCTGATGGTGATGCTCGGCCATGGCCTGGTCTCGGGGGCGCTGTTCCTGTGCGTCGGGGTGATCTACGATCGCCTGCACACCCGCGAAATATCGCGCTATGGCGGGCTTTCGAACAATATGCCGCAATATGCGCTGCTGTTCCTGCTGTTCACGATGGCCTCGGTCGGCTTGCCGGGCACCAGCAACTTCATCGGCGAATTCCTGGCGCTGGTGGGTGCTTATGAGATTTCGAGCTGGGTGGCGTTCGTGGCGACCACCGGCGTGATCCTCGGCGCGGCCTATATGCTCTACCTCTACGCGCGGGTCGCCTATGGCGCGTCGCGCGACGCCGACGCCGCGGCGATGCCCGATCTTTCGGCGCGCGAACTGGCGATGCTCGTCCCGATCGCGCTCGCGGTCCTGTGGATGGGGGTCTATCCCGAAAGCTTCCTCGCGCCGATGCGCAACGATGTCGGCGCGGTCCTCGCCCGGCTCGCGCCGGCGGCGCCGCATGGCGACGCCCGGGTGGCGATGGGCAAGGCCCCGGCCGCGGCCGACTCTGACCATAGCGCGGAGGCGCACCCATGATCCCGATGACCGCCTCGCTCGCTCTCACCATGCCCGAGCTGATCCTGTCGATCGGGGGGATGCTGCTGCTGATGGTCGCGGCCTTTGGCGGCGACGGGCTGACCCGCGCGATCGGCTGGGGCGCGGTCGCGCTGTTCGGCGCGGCGGGCTTCGCGCTGCTCGGACCCGCCGGCAATGGCGGTCCCGGCTTCGACGGCCTCTATATCGCCGACAGCTTCGCGGCCTTCGCCAAGCTGCTGATCTATATCGCCGCGGCGGTTTCGGTGTTGATCGCCCCGGGCTTCTTCGGCCGCGCGGGCCAGCTGCGCGCCGAATATCCGATCCTGATCCTGTTCTCCGCGGTCGGCATGGGGATGATGGTGTCGGCGGGCGACCTGCTCACCCTCTATGTCGGGCTCGAGCTGCAGTCGCTGTCGGCCTATGTGCTGGCCAGCTTCATGCGCCGCGATGCGCGTTCGGCCGAGGCCGGGCTCAAATATTTCGTGCTGGGCGCGCTCGCAAGCGGCATCCTGCTCTACGGCATCTCGCTGCTCTACGGCTTCACCGGGACCACGTTGTTCGCGGGCATCTCGGACGCGCTCGCGCGTGGGATGACGACCGGCCAGCTGTTCGGCATGGTGTTCGTGCTCGCAGGCCTCGCCTTCAAGATCTCGGCGGTGCCGTTCCACATGTGGACCCCCGACGTCTACGAAGGCGCGCCGACGCCGGTCACGGCATTCTTCGCCTCGGCGCCCAAGGTCGCGGGCATGGCGCTGTTGATGCGGGTCGCGGTCGACGCGATGGGTCCGGGCACCGACGCCTGGCGGCAGATCGTGATCTTCTCGGCGCTCGCCTCGACGATCCTCGGCGGCGTGGCGGCGATCGGGCAGAGCAATTTCAAGCGGCTGCTCGCTTATTCGTCGATCAACAATGTCGGCTTCGCGCTGTTCGGCCTCGCCGCGGGCACCGCCGAGGGCGTCGCCGCGACGATGACCTATATGGCGGTCTATATCGCGATGACGCTCGGCAGCTTCGTCTGCGTGCTGCAAATGCGCGGGGCCGATGGCGAACCCGTCGAGTCGATCGCCAGCCTGTCGGGGCTGTCGCGTTCGCGCCCCGGCCTTGCGGCGGCGCTCGCGATATTCATGTTCAGCCTCGCCGGGATTCCGCCGCTGTTCGGCTTCTGGCCCAAATTCCTGGTGTTCGACGCGCTCGTCCGGGCGGGCTTCTGGCCGCTCGCGATGATCGGCATCGCCACCTCGGTGATCGGCGCCTTCTATTATCTCAAGATCGTCAAGACGATGTATTTTGACGATCCGGCGCCGGCCTATGCGGCGGGCGATTCGAAGATCGAGGGCGGGCTGATCCTGGTGTCGGCGCTCGCGGTGTCGCCGCTCGGCTATTTGGCGATACCCTTGCTCGACGTCTCCAGCATGGCGGCCGCGCGGTCGCTGTTCTGATCCGGGTTGCCGGGGCGACGCTCGATTTGTCGATGGAAATCGGATCTTGAGCTCCTCTTTGCCCATCCAGCATGTCGCGACCACGGTCTCGACCAACGACGACATGGCCGCGCTTGCGCGAGGCGGCGCGCCCGAAGGCGCATGGCTGCGCGCCGATCGCCAGGAGGGCGGGCGCGGGCGGCAGGGGCGGCGCTGGGTCTCGCCGCCGGGCAACCTCTATGCAAGCACGCTGGTGCGCCCGATCGCCGGGGATCCCCCAGCACCGACGCTGGCGCTGGTCGCGGCGCTCGCGCTCGACGCGCTGCTCCAGGGCTGGCTTGCGCCCGACCGGCTGATGATCAAATGGCCCAACGACGTGCTTGTCGACGGCGCCAAGATCTCGGGGATATTGCTCGAGGGCGTGGACGATGCGGTGATCGTCGGGATCGGCGTCAATCTCGCCCATCATCCCGAGGAGGTCGAGCGACCGGCGACGTGTCTCGCCGCGCTCGGGCTACCGGCGCCCGACCCTGCCGATTTTCTCGCCGAGCTGGCGGCCAGCTTCGCCGCCTGGCTCGCGCGGTGGCGCAACGAGGGCCTCGCCGCGGTGCTGGCGCGCTGGCAGGCGCGCGCGCATCCGCGCGGGACCGCGCTCAGCGTTCGCACCGCCGAAGGTACGGTCAACGGGCTTTATGACGGCCTCGAGCGCGATGGCGCGCTGCGCCTCCGGACCGCCGACGGGCGCATCGAGCTTGTGCACGCGGGCGACGTTTTCCTGTTATAGCGCATCATCATCGAAGGGGATTCACCGTCCATGCTGCTTGCGATCGACGCAGGGAATACCAACATCGTCTTCGCGCTGATCGACTCCGGGCCGGAGTCGGGGCGGCCCGGCGGCGCGATCAGGGCGCGCTGGCGGATCGCGACCGATGCGCGCCGCACCGCCGACGAATATGCGGTATGGCTCCACCAGCTGCTTGCTCTCGAAGGCCATGACCGTTCAGTGATCGATGCGGTGATCATCGCGACCGTGGTGCCGCGCGCGCTTCACAATCTCGAGGTGCTCGCCTCAAAATATTTCGGGGTCGAAGCGCTTGTCGCGGGACGCCCGCCGGTAGAATGGGGCGTCACGCTCGACGTCGACGAGCCGCAGAGCGTCGGCGCGGACCGCGCGGTGAACGTGATCGCGGCGCATAGCCGCTATCAGGACGACCTGATCCTGATCGATTTCGGCACCGCGACCACCTTCGATGTCGTCGATTATAGCGGCGCCTATAAGGGCGGAATCATTGCGCCCGGGATCAACCTGTCGCTCGATGCGCTGGTGGCGGCCGCAGCCAAGTTGCCGCGCATTGCGATCGAGGCGCCCGCGAGCGCAAGCGTGATCGGCCGGACGACCCAGGATCAGATGCTGATCGGCATCTACTTCGGCTATGTCGCGATGATCGAAGGACTGGTCGCGCGGCTGAAGGCCGAGATCGGCCGCCCGGCGAAGGTCATCGCGACCGGCGGCCTCGCCACGCTGTTCGAGCGGCATAGCAAGGCGTTCGACGGCATCGAACCCGATCTGACGATCCAGGGGCTCGGTATTTTGTACGAGCGTTACACTACGGGCCGGGCATAAGAGCGGCCGTCGCTCCGCCGGGGCGGCGAAGCAGAAAAGATTGGATAAATTTCTAAGTGACAACACCCGGCAACGAATTGCTCTTCCTCGCGCTTGGCGGCTCCGGGGAGATCGGCATGAACGTCAACCTCTATGGCACGCAGGGCAAATGGGTGATGGTCGATCTCGGCCTCACCTTTGCCGATCCGGGCTATCCGGGGGTCGAGCTGATCCTGCCCGATCTGTCCTTCATCGAGGAACGGCTCGACGACTTGCTCGGCATCGTGCTCACGCACGGGCACGAGGATCATATCGGCGCGATTCCCTATCTCGCGGCCGATCTCGGGGTGCCGCTCTACGCGACGCCATTCACCGCCGAGCTGATCCGCGGCAAGCTCGACGAGGAAGGGATCACCGACAAGGTCGACCTTCACATCATCGAGAATGAGGCGAGCTTCCAGCTCGGGCCGTTCGGCTTCACCTATGTCCCGCTCGCCCATTCGATACCCGAGGGCAATGCGCTGCTCATCGACACACCGTATGGCCGCATCTTCCACACCGGCGACTGGAAGATCGACGAGCAACCGCTGCTTGGCGTTCCCTCGACCGCCGAGGAGCTGACCGCGATCGGCGACCAGGGCGTCCTCGCGCTGGTGTGCGATTCGACCAACGTCTTCAATGAAGAATCCTCGGGTTCGGAGGCCGATGTCCGCAAGGGGCTCGACGAGGTGATCGGCGCCTGCGAGGAGCGCGTGCTCGTCACCACCTTCGCCTCGAACGCGGCGCGGTTGCAGACGCTCGGCGAAGTCGCGCTCGACACGGGCCGCAAGCTTTGCGTCGCGGGCCGTTCGCTCGACCGTATCATCCGTGTCGCCAAGGCGAGCGGCTATCTCAAGGGCTTCCCGCCGACGATCGATGTCGACGAGGCGATGAAGCTGCCGCGCCGCGAAGTGATGATCATCGCCACTGGCGGCCAGGGCGAGGCGCGCGCGGCGCTTGCGCGGATCGCGTTCGACAGCCACCCTATCAAGCTGGCCGCGGGCGACACCGTGGTCTTCTCCTCGAAGCAGATTCCGGGCAACGAACTGGCGATCGGCCGGATCCAGAACGCGCTTGCCGCCAAGGGGATCGAGATGGTCACCGAACGCCAGGCCGAGGTCCATGTTTCGGGGCACCCCGGCCGGCCCGATCTCGCGCTGATGTACAAATGGATCCGGCCGGAGATCATCCTACCGGTGCACGGCGAACTCCGCCATATGGCCGAACAGGCGCGCTTCGCGAAGGCGCAGGGGATCAGCAAGGGCATCGTCCAGTCGAATGGCACCGTGGTGCGCCTCGCCCCCGACGGCCCGCGCGCGATCGGGCAGGAGCGGGTCGGCCGGCTCGTGCTCGACGGCGACGTGATCCTGCCCGCCGACGGCAGCACGATCAACGAGCGGCGACGGATCGGCCAATATGGGCTGATCGGGGTGAGCGTGGCGATCGATGCCAAGGGAGCGGTCAGGGGCGAGCCCGCCATCCTGCTCCAGGGGCTGCCGGTCGAGGAAGATCGCGACGACTTCCTCGAGGATGCCTGCCTCGCCGCGGCCGAGGCGGCGGCGAAGGGCGGCCGCGACCAGGCCAAGCTCCGCGAGGCGATCCGCCTCGCGGTGCGGAGGCGCGCAAGCGCGTGGACCGGCAAAAAGCCGGTGGTCGACGTGTCGATCATCCGGGTGTGAGCTTGGACCCTGTCGTCGCTGGGCGACAGGATTAGAGGAACAGCATGAAATTCAGCTCGATGATCGCGATCTATCTGCTGTTCTGGTGGGGCTGCCTGTTCCTCGTTCTGCCCTTCCGGCTGCGATCGAGTCCCGAGCCCGAGGCCTATGTTCCCGGCCAGGCCGAAAGCGCGACGCCGCGCTTTTCGGTGTGGCGGACGGTGCTCTGGACGACGATCGTCTCGGCCGCGGCGTTCGCGCTGTTCTATCTCAACTATGTCGAAGGCTGGATCACCGCCGACTTTTTCGACCTGAGCCTGTGGATGAGGCGCTGACTCCCTGCCGGCTCAGCGCCTGAGCAGGAACACCGCATGTTCGGCGCGCAGATTGGCGGCGGCCGCGCCGCGCCGGCGGGCGCCGGTGAGGAACCAGGCCTGTTCGACGGTGATGCCGCGCTCTTTCACGAAGGCGCGGAAATCGTCGATCGTGAGCTGGTGGATGTTCTGGGTCTCGTACCAGCTGACCGGCAGCGCCGGAGTCACGGGCATGCGGCCGCCCCAGGCCAGGCTCAGGCGCACGCGCCAATAGGCGAAATTGGGAAAGGATACGAACGCGTGGCGGCCGATCCGCATCAACTCGGCGAGCACCTTGTCGGGCGCGCGCGCGGTCTGCAGCGTCTGGCTCAATATCGCATAATCGAACGCGTTGTCGGGATAGTTGACCAGATCGGTATCGGCATCCCCCTGGACCACCGAAAGACCGCGTCCCACCGCCAGTGAGACATTGGCCGGATCGATCTCGATCCCGCGCGCGTCGCAATGTTTGGCGCGCAGCACGTCCATCAGTTCGCCGTCGCCGCAGCCGACGTCGAGCACGCGCGATCCGGCCGCGACATGGTCGGCGATGATCGCCAGATCGGGGCGAAGCGCGCTCACGCCGCCTCGCCGGCGCGCAGGAAGCCGTCGACCACCCGGTTGAGCTCGGGCACGTCGAGCAGGAAGGCGTCGTGGCCGAACGGCGAGGACAGCTCGACGAAGCTGACCGGCGCTCCCGCCGCGTTGAGCGCGTGCACGATCGCACGCGATTCGGCGGTCGGATAGAGCCAGTCGGTGTCAAAGCTCACCAGGCAGAAGCGTGTCGCGGACCGCTGGAAGGCGTTGGCGAGCAGGCCGCCATGCTCCTCGGCGAGATCGAAATAGTCCATCGCCCGGGTGATATAGAGATAGGAGTTGGCGTCGAACCGATCGACGAAGCTGATCCCCTGATGGCGCAAATAGGATTCGACCTGGAAATCGGCGTCGAATCCGAAGCTCTTGGCGCCGCGGTCCTGCAGGCGGCGGCCGAATTTGTCGGTCAGCCCCGCTTCGGAGAGATAGGTGATGTGCGCCGCCATGCGCGCCACCGCCAGCCCCGCGGCGGGCGGATCGCCATCGGCATAATAATCGCCGCCCCGCCATTTCGGATCGGCCATGATCGCCTGGCGCCCGACTTCGTGGAAGGCGATGTTCTGGGCCGAGTGGCGCGCCGCGGTGGCGATCGCCACCGCCGAGCGTACGCGATCGGGATAGGTCGCCGCCCATTCGAGCACCTGCATCCCGCCCATCGATCCGCCGACCACGGCGCGCAGCACGCCGACCCCGAGATGGTCGAGCAGTATCGCCTGGGCGCGGACCATGTCGCGGATCGTGATGACGGGAAAGCGCATCGCATAAGGCGCGCCGGCGTCGGGGTCGGTCGTCGCCGGCCCCGAGCTGCCGAGGCATGAACCCAGCACGTTGACGCAGACGATGAAGTGGCGCGCCGGATCGATCGGCTTGCCCGCGCCCACCATCCGCGTCCACCAGCCCGGCTTGCCGGTGATCGGATGGGTCGAGGCGACATGCTGGTCACCGGTCAGCGCATGGCAGATCAGGATCGCGTTCGATCCCTCGGCGTCGAGATGGCCATAGGTTTCATAGGCGATTTCGACCGGCGCCAGCCGCGCGCCGCCGTCCAGCCGCAACGGGCCGGCCAATGTCACGGAACGGGCAAGGCCGAAACGGCTGTCGTGGATCATGGGGCTGTGGGGCTAGGACGCGGCCGGGGGGCTGTCAACGCTCGCCCTGGCGGCAGCGGCCCGTGGTTGCAGCATCCGTACATCCTCCTTAAAGCGCGGCCATGACGCACGCTCTCGCACCCAAGCCATGGATCGCCGCCATCGCCGCCTATGTTCCAGGGCGCTCGACCACCGATGACGGCCGCAAGGTGGCCAAGCTATCCTCGAACGAAAACCCGCTCGGCACCAGCGAAGCCGCGCGCGCCGGCTTCCTCGCCGGGGCGGAGTCGCTCGATCGTTATCCCGACGCAGCGGCGGTCGCGCTGCGCGAGGCGATCGCGGCGGCGCACGGGCTCGATCCCGCGCGGGTTATCCACGGCACCGGCTCGGACGAAATCCTCCATCTCGCCGCGGGGGCCTTCGCCGGACAGGGCGATGAGGTGCTCTTTGTGCGTTACGGCTTTTCGGTCTATCCGATCGCGGCGCGGCGCGTCGGCGCGGAGCCGATCGAGGCGCCCGATCGGGATTATGCCACCGACATCGATGCGCTGATCGCGCATATCAGCCCGCGCACACGGGTGATTTTCGTCGCCAATCCCAACAATCCGACGGGCACCTATGCGTCGGCGGCGGAGATCGCGCGCCTGCACGCCGCTACCCCGGCCGATTGTCTGCTGGTGATCGATCAGGCCTATGCCGAATATCTCGCCCCCGAAGAGGAGGACGGCGCGCTCGCGCTCGCGCGGACTGCGCCCAACCTGCTCGTCACCCGCACCTTCTCGAAGATCCACGGCCTCGCCGCGGAACGGATCGGCTGGGGCTATGCGAGCGCCCGCGTGATCGAGGCGATGCACAAGATCCGCGCGCCGTTCAACGTCACCACCGCGGGCCAGATGGCCGCTGTCGCCGCGCTCGGCGACCCGGCCTTCGTCGCGCGGAGCCGTGCGCACAACCTCCGCTGGCGTGACTGGTTCGAACGCGAGATCGCGAGCCTCGGCAATAAGGGGATCCGCGCGGTGCCGAGCAAGGCCAATTTCTCGCTGGTGTTGTTCGAGGGGCAACTCACCGCGGAAGCCGCCTATCACGGGCTGATGGCGGCGGGCTATATCGTGCGCTGGCTGCCGGGGCAGGGGTTGCCGCACGGGCTGCGGATCACGATCGGAACCGAAGAGCAGGTCACGGGCCTCGCCGCGGCGCTGCGCGGGCTGGTCGAGGCGGCGGGCTGATGCTGCCCTTCGCTCGGGTAACGATCATCGGGCTCGGTCTGATCGGGTCGTCGATCGCGCGCGCGGTCCAGGCGACGATGCCGACGGTGCGGCTGACCGGCCACGATGCGAGCGCTGAAGTTCGCGCTCGCGCGCTCGCGCTCGGTTTCGTCGACGACGTGACCGATACGGCGGGCGCATCGGTGGTCGATGCCGATCTGGTGATCCTGTGCGTGCCGGTGGGCGCGATGGGCGCGGTCGGGGCGGAGATCGCCGATGATCTCCCCGCCGACGCGATCGTCAGCGACGTCGGCTCTTCGAAGGCGAGCGTGCTCGCCGCGCTCGTCGAGGTGTTGCCGGGCGCGACGATCATTCCCGCGCATCCGGTCGCCGGCACCGAGCATAGCGGCCCCGATGCGGGCTTCGCGACGCTGTTCAACCAGCGCTGGTGCATCGTCACCCCGCCCGAGGGCGCCGATCCGACCGCAGTGCAGCGCGTCGAGGAATTCTGGCGCAGGCTCGGCGCCAATGTCGAGACGATGGACCCGAAGCATCACGATCTGGTGCTCGCGGTGACGAGCCATCTGCCCCATCTGATCGCCTATACGATCGTCGGCACGGCCTCCGACATGGAGGAGGTGACGCAGAGCGAGGTGATCAAATTCTCGGCGGGCGGGTTCCGCGATTTCACCCGGATCGCGGCGTCGGATCCGACGATGTGGCGCGACGTCTTCCTGGCGAACCGCGACGCGGTGCTCGAGATGCTCCAGCGCTTTTCGGAGGATCTGACCGCGCTCCAGCGCGCGATCCGCTGGGGCGACGGCGACGCGCTGTTCGATCTGTTCACCCGCACCCGCGCGGTCCGCCGCTCGATCATCGAGCAGGGCCAGGACGACGCCGCCCCCGATTTCGGGCGATCGCATTAGGGGGCCCCACGCGCTGGAATCCGTGCCTTCGGGGAGTCCGGCTCGCTGGCGAGGAGGAGCGAGGGGAAGCCGAGCGTGGGCGGCCGGTGGTGGCCACAAGCGGCGTCGGAGACCCTCACCCAACCCTCTCCCGCAGGGAGGCTTTAAGGCGAGGTCGAGCAACCAGCGTGCAGCGCGTTGATCGCGGCGTGGACCCTGGCCTCGATCTCGGCGCGGGGCAGCCCCGGGGGGATCGGATCGCCGAAGCGCATCGTCACCACGCCAGGGCGCTTGAGGAAGCTGTTGCGCGGCCATAGCCGGCCGCTGTCGAGCGCGACGGGGACAACCGGCAGGCGCAGCTGCTTGTAGAGCCCGGCGAAGCCCGGCTGGAGCGGGGGCGCCTCGCCGGGGGCGACGCGGGTGCCTTCGGGGAAGATCAGGATCGAGCGGCCTGTATCGCGCGCCGTGATCGCGGCGCGGATCATCCGGCGCAGCGCGCTTGCCGATCCCGAGCGGTCGACCGGGATCACCCCGGCGCGGCGTGCCACCTGTCCGAACAGCGGCAGATCGGCGAGCTCGCGCTTGAGCACCGCGGCGGGATCGTCGATGATCAGCAGCAGTTCGAGCGTCTCGAACATCGACTGATGCTTGGCGGCGAACAGATGGGGCCCCGCGGGCACATCGCCTTCGACGCGGGTGCGGATGCCGAGGATGAAGCGCGCGCACCAGCGATGGAAACCGGCCCAGAGCAGCGCCTGGCGCCGCAGCACGTGCGGCCCGAACGGCACCAGCAGAAAGGCGCTGAGCACCGCGATCACGGTGCCGGCGTAGAAGACCAGAGCGAACAGCGCCGAGCGCAGCGCCACCCTCATATCCCGACCAGCCGCGCGATACGCCGCAGCAGATACTTATTATATTCGCGGACGAGATCGACGAGCCCGGGCTCGGTCCGCACCGCGTCGGCGACGATGACGAGGTCATCGGGCGTCATCGATTCGAGATCGAAGCGCGCGCGCACCATATGCCAATCGGACGTCACCAGGCGGATCGACCGATAGCGATTTCGCGCGATCCACCCCGCCGCTTCCTCGGCATTCGAACGGGTGTCGACCGATTCGTGGCCGAGATCGACGCAGCAATCGATCAGCGCGGGCTTGGCCTTGAACTGTGCGGCGAGCTCATGCGGCTGCACGCGGCGATCGGCGCCCGAGATCAACAGCCGCTTCGCGCGCTTCGCGGCGAGCAGCGCGAGGCCGCGCTCGACCCGTCCGCGGCCGCCGGTCATCACCACGATGCCGTCGGTGCCGATGCCGTCGGCGGCGGGCTGGGGCAGGAACAGCGCGAACAGCATGAAGCCTGCGATCCACAGCAGCAGCGCGCCCGCCAGCGTCCGCACGATCATCGGCAGTCCCCCTTCACAGCCGGCGCCGCAGCGCGACCAGGATCGTCATCCGCGCCGCCAGCATCGCCAGCATCGTTCCCGCGATCGGCAGCAGCGCGAGCACCCCCCACGCGCCGAGCGGAAGCTCGACCGAACCGAGCAGGTCCGATCCCACCTTGGCGATCCGCTCGCCCACCGCGAACACGACGAGGCTGGCGAGCAGCAGGCCGATCAGCCCGCCGAACAGCGCGTCGGTGGCGATGCGGCGCTGGAACAGGCGGGCAATCTGCTCGTCGGTCGAGCCGAGATGGTGCATGACTTCGATCGTCGCCTGATGGGTGTTGAGCGCGGCGCGCGCGGCGAGCACCACGGTGAAAGCCGCCGCCGCCGCCATCAGCAGCACGAGCACCGCCGCGAGCCAGCGCAGTGACCCGATCAGCCCCGCCAGAGGTGCAAGCCATTGCGCGTGCGCGTCGATCCGCGCGCGCGGGCTGATCGCGCGTACGGCCGCCGCGGCAGCCTCGACGCCGCCCGGCGTGCCCGGCGCGAAGGCGAGATCGATCATCGCGGGAACCGGCAGGTCGTTGTCGGCGAGGCCCGCGCCGAGCCAGGGGCGGAGCAGTTCGGTCATCTCGGCGTCGCTGATCCGGCGGACCGAGGCGATACCCGGCAGCTTGCCCGCGGCGTCGACGATCCGCGCGGCGGCCTCGTCGCGGCGTTCGCGGTCGGCGTCGACGATCTGGACGGTGATCTGCCCCGACAAATGGGTGCTGAGCCCGTGCGCGGCGAAGCCGAGCGCCAGGCCGGCCGCCGCGGCCAGCACCGTCAGGAACATCATGATCGCGATGACCCATGGCATCGGCCCGGACAGCCAGCCCTCGGGCAGCAGCCGCCGACCGGCCGCACTGGTCAGCCAGCTTCCCGATCCCCTCCCGAACAGCGGCATCAGCCTGTCCCCTGCGTGCGGATCGCATCGGCGGGCGGCGCGGCGAGCCGGCCTTTGTCGAGGCGGATGACCTGCGCGTTGGCGACGCGGGGGATCAGGTGGAGATCGTGGGTGGCGACCAGGATGGTGGTGCCCAGCTTGTTGAGCGCCTCGAACAGGTAGAGCAGCCGCTCGGCCATGTCGGGGTCGACATTGCCGGTTGGCTCGTCGGCGACGAGCAGCTCGGGGCGGCCGATCACCGCCCGCGCGATCGCGACGCGCTGCTGCTCGCCACCCGACAGCGTCGCGGGGCGAGCAGCAGCGCGGGCCGACAATCCTACCCATTCGAGCATCTCGCGCACAGGCGCGTCGATATCGGCTTCGGCGACCCCGTTGACCCGCAGCGGCAGCGCGATGTTCTCATAAGCCGACAGATGCGGGATCAGGCGAAAATCCTGGAACACGGTGCCGATGCGGCGGCGAAAGTCCGGAATCCGCGCCCGCGGCAGCGTCACCACGTCCTCGCCGAACATGCGGATCAGCCCGCGGCTCGGCCGCTGCGCCAGATAGACGAGCCGCAGCAGCGAGCTTTTCCCGGCTCCCGACGGGCCGGTGAGAAAATAGAAGCTGCCGGTCGCGAGCTGGAAGCTGAGGTCGCTCAGCGTTTCGGCGCTGGCCCCGTAGCGCAGCCCGACATTCTCGAACTGAACGATGTGGGCGCCCGCCGCGCTCATCGATTTCGCACCCTCAGCATGGCCTCGCCATGGCACAGCCGCTTCGCTCCCGCAAATGCTTGCAGCCTGAGTCGCGTCGTGGTTAGTGATGCGGCAAATGATATTATCCTGTCCCGCCTGTCAGACCCGCTATCTCGTTCCCGACGCCTCGATCGGGCCGTCGGGACGGCAGGTGCGCTGCGCCAATTGCCGCCATAGCTGGTTTCAGGAGGCGGCGACGCTCGATCTGGCCGATGCGCCGCGCGACCTGTTCGGAAGCGCCGATCTGCCGCCCGCGACGGTCGCGTCGCCCGATACGGTCGAGCCGGTGCCGCCGCCCGCCGCGCCCGGCACCGAACAGCCCGAAAGCGAGGTGCAGGCGCGATATGACGGCCCCGCGGAGCTTCCGCCGATCCGCGACATCGTCGTCGCGCGCCCGCGGCGCAATATCGGCAAGCTGCTGACGATTGCGGCGGTGATCATTGCGCTGGTGCTGCTCGCGGCGATCGGCGCGGTGGTCGCGATCGGGCCCGACAAGCTGGCCGAGCGGCTGGGCATCACCCCGGCGCCGGTGCCGCTGGTGATCGAGATGACCCGCAAGCCCGATCGGCGCGAGACCGCTAGCGGCAACGAGCTGCTCGCGGTGACGGGACGCATCGTCAACCCCACCGAAATTCCGCAGACGGTCCGCGACATCCGCGCCGAGCTTCGCGACACTCAGGGGCGCACGGTCTACAGCTGGACGATCACGCGCCCCGTGCCGATGCTGGCGCCGGGCGCTTCGGTCGAATTCGACAGCGCCGCGGTCGACATTCCGCGCGGAGCCAAGAACCTCCACCTGAGTTTCATCGGCCCGACCGGCAGCTGAGCCACCACATCGGGCCTCGCTTTCGCGGGAATGACGCAGCTAGGGAGGGCATCGGCCGATGCGCATCGGAGTTCTCACCGGAGGCGGCGACGTGCCGGGCCTCAACCCCTGCATTCGCTCGATCACGCTGTCGGCGCTCGACCGCGGCTGGGACGTGATCGGGTTCAAGCGCGGCTGGCAGGGCTTTCTCGAGATAGATCCCGCCGATCGCCTTAGCGTCGCGGCGCACAGCGTGGTGCTCAACCGCGAGGCGGTGCGGGGGATCGACCGGGCCGGCGGGACGATGCTGCACACCTCGCGCACCGATCCGCGCACCATTGCGGGCGGGGACCGGACCGCGCATGTGCTCACAGTGCTCGACGCGCTTGATGTCGACGCGCTGATCACGCTCGGCGGGGACGGCACGCTGCGTTTCTCGGCGCATCTGTCGCAGCAGGGCTTCCCGGTGATCTCGATCCCCAAGACGATGGACAATGACGTGTTCGGCACTGATTATTGCATCGGCTTCTCGACCGCGATCACCCGCTCGGTCGATGCGATCAACGCGCTGCGGACGACGGCCGAAAGCCATGAGCGGATCGCGGTGGTCGAGCTGTTCGGACGGCGTTCGGGCGAGACCGCATTGCTCGCCGGCTTCCTCGCGCAGGTCGACCGCACCGTAATCGCCGAGGTGCCGGCCGACCCCGATATATTGCTGCCGCTGCTCGTCGAGGACCGCCGCAGTCGGCCCGGCGCCTATGCGATGTGCGTCATCTCCGAGGGCGCCAAGCTCAGCGGCGACGACGAAACCTCGGCCGAGCGCCGGCTGTCGGCGACGCAGCGCAGCGAGCAGGCGGTCAGCCGGCGGCTGGCGCTGCTGATCGAGGAACGGGCGAAGGAGGGCACGATCGTCCAGCAACTCGCCTATCTGATGCGCTCGGGCGATCCCGACGCGCTCGACCGGATGGTGGGCTTCGCCTTCGGCGGGCTCGCGGTGCGCAAGATCGAGGCGGGCGAGACCGGCCGGATGCTCGCACTGCGCGACGGCAACTATACCCATGTGCCGATCGACACGCTGCTCGGCGGCACCAAGACGGTCGATGTCGAGGCGCTCTACGACAGCGCGCGCTATCGGCCCAAGCTCACCCATGTCGAAGGCATGCCGATGTTCCTCTACTGAGGAAAAAGGCCGGAGAAAGCGATTGCACCCGCCGATCCGCTTTGCTAGTGGCACGCGCCTACCAGCATCCCGGCCCGCCGGGATTCTACTCGGTGTGCGGTCGTGGCGGAACTGGTAGACGCGCAACGTTGAGGTCGTTGTGGCCGAAAGGCCGTGGAAGTTCGAGTCTTCTCGACCGCACCAAACAGTCGTAACTCCTTGTAATAACTGGATTCTCCCTTCGGGGAACGCCCGAAAATGGCGCAGTTCCGCGCTGTTTCGGACGGGCTGTCGACTGTCCTGAAGTCAGTTTTGTCTCTGATCGCCTCCCAAAGTGGACGTTTTCTCGCGACCGTCTCTGGGCGGCAAAAAACTGACCGCAAGATCGTCACACTGTGGTCAGAGATTCGGCAACCGACTGAGAGCCCCGGGCAGGACTGAAACCGCCACCTCCTTGATAACATCCACTAGGTCCGATTCGGATCATTTTCGACTGACCGGTGACATTTACTTAATCGCCTCTCTCCATCTTGCAGGGCGCGAGGAGACCACGTGCAGGATTCGGAACAGAAGCATGGAGCGAAGCGACTGCACCCGGAGTCGCTGCGGACGTGGGTATCGAAGGCGCGGCCCGGCCAGGTAGCGCTGCTCTGGCTGATAAGCGCAGCTCTCCGTGTAGCCGATGCCCTGTTCTTCCCCGAAGCGACTGGCGGGGTCAGCTGGGCCCTCTTCCTAGCTGGCACACCCATATTCTCCGGCCTGCTCGCTGGCTGGGCGCTTCGGCTTCGCACATCCGCGCTCCCTCTAATCGCGCTGTTCTGCGCGATGGAAATCTTTTTTGGCATCATATGGATGGGATATGAATTAGACGCAGCGCTTCAATCCGAAGCGACGACGGATTGGTGGATCGTCGCCGTCCTCTCGCTGCTCGCCTTAATCCTGGTACTGTGGTTCGGTTATGCGCGGCGGAGCCGACGGCGGCGCGTGGCGGCCATTGCGATCGTCCTGGGGACGAACATTCTCATGGCAGCGGTTACTCAGTTCGATCCCCTGTTCTGGCGCGCATCCGCTCAGGCGCAGGCCCTGCTCCATCCCGACGTGTCGGAGGAAGGGGAGGATGTCGCCGATGCGATGTCCGGCATAGAACCCGACAGGTTGTGGGAGGCTCAATCGAACCTTCTCGCGAAAGCGGTTGACGGACTGCCGCCACGCATCGCCGGGCGACCAAATGTCTATGCCATCGCCATCGCCGCCCAAGGCTCGCAGCAGCTCTTTTCGCGAGAAGCCCGACTTGCGATTGAGGTCGCGGCGGCAAGGTTTGGAAGTAGTTACCGCGGGGGCATATTGCTTTCGAACGGGGTCGCCGATCTGCTTCGTGGCCCGCTCGCGACGCAGGGCAACGTCGCGGCGGCAGCGCGGGGCGTCGCCAACCGGATCGATCCGGCGCGGGATGTCACCATTGTCTATCTTGCCTCGCATGGCTCACGTGACGCCTGGCTGTCGACCGACCTGCCAGACTATCAAACGCTCAGGCCGATCTCCTCCGCCTCTCTTGCCGCGGCGCTGTCACAAGCTGGTATCAGACGGCGCATCGTGATCGTGTCAGCCTGCTATTCCGCGAGCTGGATTCCGCCGCTCAGCAATGACGATACGATTGTGATCGCCGCAGCGGCGAAGGATCGCACTTCCTTTGGTTGCAGCGACAAACGTACCCTGACGTATTTCGGAGAAGCCTTTCTCCAGGGCCCACTGGCGCGTGGAGCGTCGCTGCGCGATGCTTTCGACGGCGCGCGCAGAACGCTGGCACGGTGGGAGGCCAAGGAGAAGCTAACGCCTTCCATGCCACAAGCTTATGTTGGCCGAAATATGCAGGCGTTCTGGGCGGAAAGAGCGCCGTCGCGGGAGCTGGTTTCGAGGGTGACCGCTACCCGTAGAGCGAACTGAACGATCCGCAGCTTTCAAGAGATGCCTCCCACTTGAGAACGACTGCTACGAGGCGACGCTCGCAGGCGGAGGATCGTTCACGACGGTGAAGCCGAGGCCGGCACAGCCTGACCGCGGCCGATATCATTGAACGCTTCCTAGGCCGCTAGGCGGCAAGTGGATCACGCCTGCTGAAGGTTGCTGATCGAGGATCGTTGCATCCGAAATGATCTTCGATTATCAGGTGCGCCGCCGTCGGACCGACTCCACGGCACATGGAGACATGCATTGCTGGACCTAATCGCCTGTCGGGGTTGCGAACCCGTCGGCGTCCGGCCCCTGTCCTAGCACTGATATAGTGCTGCGGCCGGGCCCGACGCCCGGAGCCGCATTCCCGTCGAACGACCAAATGAAATGACGCGCCCTGGGCGTGCGCTTGCGCTGTCGCGCTGCGCTCGTCCGGGCCGGGGAATACGGACTATTATGGACGAACTTTCGATCGTCCGGAGCATGCTGCTCCGGATCGGGCGGGGACTCCCTGCCACATCTCCACTCGCTCGGTCCCTGACCGAGTGGGCGACAACCCACGCCGACTGGTTTGGCCTTTCCGGCGAGATCAGCTGGGAGGTGATGCTCGCGCATGTCGTGAGTGAACCGCCCGCCGGCCCCGAGCCGGATGCCCTCCAGCGCGCCGCCGTGCTCGCGGAAATGCTGACGCTCACCCCGTTCGATCGGGCGCTGCTCGCGCTCGTCGTCGCGTGCGACCGGTTGCCGAAGGTCGGCGCCATCGCCACGATGGCGAGCGAGCATGGGCATGATCTGCCGACCTTGCTCGGGCTTCTCGCAGGCGCCGATCTGCAGGAAGCGGGGCGTGCCGTTCGGCATAGCGCCGTCGTACAACTCGAACTTGCCTCCTTCCAGGCGCGCAACCGCGGAGCGGTCGAGATCGAGCTGCGCTGGACGCTGGCGCGCTTGCTCGACCGCCCGCTCGAAGGTGAGAAGGGCATGCTCGAAGCGCTGATCGGGACGCACCAGTCGGCGCGCCTCGACCTCGCGGACTTCGCGCACGTAGGCGATGCGGACTTCCTCGTCCGTCTTCTGCGCGGTGCGAGCGGCAGCCGTACTCCGGGCATCAACATTCTGATCCACGGACCGCCCGGCACCGGCAAGACCGAACTTGCCCGCACGCTCGCGAGCGCCGCGGGGGTGCCGCTGCACGCCGTCGGCGAGGCGGATGCGGACGGTGACGAGCCGACGCGCTGGGAGCGTGTCGGCGCGCTTCGGCTCGCCCAGCGCATTCTCGCGCATCGCCCGGGCGCTGCGTTGTTGTTCGATGAGATGGAGGATCTGATCGGCAATGCGGAGGCGCGCACCGGCGACTTCATCGCGAAGCGAGAGGGTAGCAAGGTGTTCGTCAACCGCCTGCTGGAGACCAACCCAGCGCCGGTGATCTGGACGACCAACGCGATCAGCAACGTCGATCCGGCGATCTTGCGGCGGATGAGCTTCGTACTCCGACTTCCGCTGCCGTCACCGACCGCGGCACGACGGATGATGACGCGTGTCGCTGCCGAGGAAGGTGTCGCAACCCAGGACGCTCTGGAAGTGATGATCGATCAAGCGCCGGAAACAGCGACCGTGTTGCGTGTGGCTGCGCGCTCGACTCGCCTGGCAGGTGAGACCGACGCCGGCGTTCGTGCCGCTGGGTCGCTCGTGCGGGCGCTTCGCGGTGGTGCGCTGCCACCGGCTTTCCCGAGCGCGCTTGACTCGAATCTGTTCGAGACCGATCCTCCGATCGGGCCGCTGGTCGAACGGCTTACAACGGCGGGCGTGAGCGACATATCCATGCTGCTGTCGGGCCCGCCCGGCACCGGCAAAACCGCGTTCGCTCACCACTTTGCCCGTGCTCTCGACCGGCCGCTCGTTACCAAGCGCGCGTCCGATCTGCTGTCGCGGTGGGTCGGCGGAACCGAGGCGGCGATCGCCGAGGCCTTCGCCGAAGCGCGCGAACGCGATTGCGTGTTGCTGTTCGACGAAGTGGACTCGCTCCTCTTTGATCGCACGACCGCGCAGCATAGCTGGGAGGTGGGGCAGGTAAACGAGATGCTGACCTGGCTCGATCATCATCCTCTGCCCGTGATCGCAGCGACCAACCATGTACACCGGCTCGACCCTGCGGCGCTGCGCCGCTTCGTCTTCAAGCTCGAGCTGCTCCCGCTCGGGCGCGACCGGGCGGCGCAGGCGTTCCAGCGCTTCTTCGGGATGCCTGCACCGGCCGAACTCGCGTCGCTGAGGAACCTCACGCCCGGCGACTTTGCGGTGGTCGCAAGGCAACTGCGGTTCGGGGTATGCCTCGGTCCCATCGAACTGGTCGAAAGCTTGCGCCGTGAAGCCGAGGCGAAGCCGGGTTCTGCCAGCGCGATGGGGTTCGGCTGATAACCGGCGGCCGCATCTAAGAAAGGAGGTTAGCTACGATCGCGGCTTGCCGAAAGCGGTCTGTCGGCCCTCGGCCCAATGGGCGACATTGTCGGCTCTTTCAGATCGGCACCTAATATTCAACTCGTCCAGGTGGATGACCATTCAGTCGCCGTGCGGATTTATCTCTCCATCGAAAACGGCAGTTCCGGCGGGGGTAACTTACGGAGAATGCGCCACTAAATTCGGGCGTTTCGGCCATTGCGGCCAATGGCTGAGACTAGTTCGAGTCTCCTCGAGGGCACCAAGGCCTTTGATTTTCAAGGGCTTTTGTTGGGTTTGTCACAGCGGATGGGTTGGTGCGCCATTTGGTGCACCAACCGGCGCTTCTGGCACGTTGGGATCTTTAGCTGACGGCTTCCCGACCGCCGACTGAAATTCCTCAACCGATTTTCGGGCCGCCTTGCGCAGCCAACGGGCAAAGCGAAGTTCTGTCGTGGGCGGCCGCGCGCGCCTGCGCGGCCGATAGAGCCGATAGCTCTCCCCGATCTCCCGGGCCGCAGAAGCGCACGGCAGCAGCCGGCTCGCCCTCATATAGGGTTCCGTAATGAGCGGGATCGCGAGCGTTACACCGAGACCAGCAGCCGCGGCCTCATAGGCAAGCTGCAGGGTAGCGAATTCCCGAACGTCGGCTAGCTCACGCTGCTGCCCCGATGCCGCGAACCAACGCTGCCACAGGTTCGCGGGCGTGCCCACGGACAATAGTCGGTGCTCCAGCAATTCCTCGTCGGTGCGCGGCGGCAACCTGCCATCTGCCATCACCGGCGCCGCCACCGGGATGACTTCAGCTCGGACGATCGTCTCGGCCGCCATGTCGTCAGGAACGCCCAAGCCGCCCCATATCGCGAGCTGTGCCTCACCCGACCGCAACACGTCGAGCTCGCGGGTGGGAATGATGTCGATCTCGATGCCTTCGCTCCGATAGAGGTCGGCGAGGCGTGGCGAGAGCCATGCGGCCGCAAAGCTGTGCGAGGTCGCAACACGAAGTTTCGATGCGTCCTTCTCAATCGCGAAGGTCGTCGCGCGGCAGATCGCTTCCATCGCGGGTTCGATTTGCGCCAGATATCGTCTGCCGGCTGCATTGAGGGTTGGCAGCGACCCCGATCGGTCGAACAGGCCCACACCGAGGAAGGCTTCCAGCGACGCGATTCGCCGGCTGACCGCCGAAGGGCTGAGCGCAAGACCACGCGCCGCGGCGCGAAAGCTCTCCGCATAGGCGGCGGCGACGAAGATCTCGATTGCTTCCAGGGGTGGGCTGCGGCGGAGCATTCCGCATGCTTATCCTGCCGATGTCACAAAATTGAGACAATGCGCGCCCTAGCATCGCGCGTGGCGGAAAAGGAGATAATCTCGGCAAATCGCGCGGGTGTCCGCATCGCGGCACTGTTGCTCGCCGCCTATATCCTGGCATTCGCGCAGCGCCAGCTGCCGGCGGCCATGTCGGAGGCGATGCTGTCCCGCTTCGGGCTGAGCGACGCCGGGTTCGCCCTTTTGCTGGGCGCGTGCTTCGCCCTTCCCTACGCGACATTGGCGATCATCGCAGGCGCGCTTGCCGACCGGGTGAACCGCCTCAGGCTCGCGGGTACCGGCCTTGCCATTGCAAGCCTGGCGACGATCGGCAGCACATTGGCCGTGGACAGCACCGATCTCATTACGCTGCGCCTGTTCATCGGGGTGGGTCAGTCCGCGCTCGTGCCAGCAGCTTACTCGATCCTGGGCGACATCGTGGCCCCGGGCCGGGCGGGCGGTGTGGCGGCCGGCTTCGCGACCGGGCCGTTCATCGGGATGGGCTTGGCCTTCGTCGCGAGCGGCCAACTGGCAGGGGGGCCGGACGGGGCGGTTGCGTTTTTCCTGATGGGCGTGGGCGGTCTGGTGGCGACTGTTCCGCTGCTGATGATGAAGGAGCCCGCTCGTGCCGCCGCGCGCCCAACGAAAGGGGACGGATCGGCTCCCTCCGCCAGCTGGCGCATGGTCGCATGCGTCGACCTGGCGCTTGGCTTCGCTGCGATGGGTTGCCACGCGCTCGCTGGATGGGGCGCGCTTTGGCTCTGCCGCGTCCACAATTACTCCCATAGCAGTGCCATTCTCGCCTTTGGGCTGATTATCGCGCTCGCAGGCGTGGCTGGCAGCATCATGGCGGGTTCGCTCCGCAGTTCCGTCCTGCCTTATCGGCTGGTTAGGCGGCTCGGGCTGATGGCGGGACATGCGATGGCCGCGGCCGCGCTCTGCTATGCTCTGTTCTCGGCGCCGGCCGGATGGGTGCTTGTGCTGCTGGCAGTTGCCGTCACCTTCGCGGCGGCGGCGACAATCGCCGGTCCGGTCGCGCTGCAGGAGATGACCTTACCGGCGCGTCGCGGGCGCCAGCACGGCATTGCCATCGCGGTCGTCAATCTCGTCGGATCTGCGGGCGGCCCGCTGATCGTGGGGCTGGTGAGCGGAGCGGCTGGAGAGCCGGACGCTATTGGGCTCGCATTGAAGATCGCAGTGCCGGCCATGTTCGCCGGATCGGCCCTGTTCGCGACAGGCGCGCTGCTGCTGCGGAATCGTCGCGGTTCAGCCGGCAATGCCGGGGCGGCCATCCTCGATCGCAAAACGGCCTAGGCTGGTGCATCGGCTTTGCCGATCGGTGAGATCGGCGACGGCGCGCATGTCGATATCCATTCGTTCGCGCGTCAGATTGAGCAAAGTGTAGCCGGCATGGGCATTGTCGAGGAAGCGCACATGCGGATTAAGTGCCCTGGCGGGCCCGAACAGCGCTTGCGGGCCGTTGCGTGAAGCAAGGCAGGATGTGACGATCTCGGTGGCCACCGCAGGGGACTTCTGCCGGTCGAAATCCTTCCTGATGTCGTTGAGCCAGAAGGAGTGGACGTCGCCGCCGAGAACGACGCCATTGCGTACCGAAGGGTGCGAGAGCGCGGCGATGGTGCGGTCACGTGTCGCGACATAGCCGTCCCATATATCGGAATAATGCGGCTGCCCGTCACCCGGAAGGAAAAGGCGGGAAAACAATGTCTGCTGCACGAGAAGGCTCCATCGCGCTGTTTCCTCGGCCAGGTTGGACGAGAGCCAATGTTCCTGAGCGGCGCCCAGCATCGTGGCCGTCGAATCGATCGCCTGCGGGCAATCGCGCGCGACCTGCCCGCCGCGAACCTGCGGCGTCGCGCAGGGATGGGGTGTGCGATATTGCCGGCTGTCGAGAACATGCAGCGTCGCAAGGTTTCCCCAGGCCAGACGGCGATAGAGTCGAACCTCTCCCCCGGCTCGCAATATGCTCGGCCTCAACGGCATATGTTCGAAATAGGCCTGGTAGGCGGCCGTGCGCCGTTCGAGGAAGCGCCGTGGATCGGCGGTTTCGACGCCGGCGTCACCGGCATAATCATTCTCGACCTCATGATCGTCCCACGTGACTATGAAGGGCATCGCGGCGTGGGCGGCGGCAAGATCGGGATCGGTGCGATAAAGCGCGTAGCGGGCCCGGTAATCGTCGAGGCTAAAGGGTTCTGGCGATCCGAAGCTCCTGATGTCCGGCCCAGCGCCAAAGGATTTTTCATAAATATAGTCGCCCACCTGAAGGACAGCATCGACCGCATTTCGGGTCATATCGGCATAGGCGGAGAACCAGCCTTGTTCCCAATGCTGGCATGAGGTCAGCGCGAGCCGCGCGCGATCGGGCCGTTCGGCTATTGTCATGGTCCTGCCGATGCGGCTCATCGCATCGCCGAGGTGGAAGCGATAATAATAAGGCCTGCCGGAAGGAAGTCCGCTTATCTCGAGATGGACCGCGCCGCTTCTTCCGGCGGGTGCCAGAGTGCGGCCCGTTCGGACGATCTGCCGGAAATTCTCATCGAGCGCGATTTCGAAGCCGGGGACACTGTCGCTGTCGAGGCCCATGATCCGCGTCCACAGGACGAAGCCGTCCCGGTGCGGTTCGCCCGATGCCACGCCGAGCGCGAAGGGATCGCTGGTCAGACGGGGGCGAACGACGGGTGCGGCATGAATGCCGCCCGACAGAAAGCGCATCGCCGCCATTGCTGCGGCACTGCGCAGCATCATCCGCCGATCAAGCATCAGAATTCGACCGAGGCCCGCAGATAGTAGGAGCGACCATTCAGGCCGATCGGGGTCTCCTCCCCGGTCGGGAAGCTGCCGCCGGTCGAGGATATGAAATTCACCTGATCGGCGACCGTGTCAGGATGGGCGTCGAACAGGTTGAGAACACCGAAGCCCAGACGAATGCCGCTACCGATCTTATAGCCGGCGGCAAGGTCGACCGTAGTCTTGCCATCGAAGGCCTGCACGACGCCGAGCGGCTGGGACGTGTATTCGCCGAAGGCGGCTAGGCTGATCTGCGCATCGAAAGGTCCGTGCGACAAGGATGTCTGCACCGTCAGCTTATTTTCCGGCTGCGCCTCCGTCATGAACAGAATGGATTTGGTGGCCAGCAACGGCAGGCTGGGCAAGGCCGGGTTGGCGCGGAGCTTATCAAGCCGATTGTCGAACCAGGCGTAGCCCGCCGAGACGCCAAGCTTCGTGTCGGTCGCGATCATGCCCTGCCAGTGCGCGGTCAGTTCCACGCCCCTGGTCGTCGTATCGACCGCATTGGTGAAGAAGCGGACCTGCTGGAAGTTGGCGATACCCGCGCCGGCCAGAATGGCCGCGACCGCCGCACCGCCCAATTGCTCGCTGAGCGCGATCCGATCGCGGATGCGGATATGGAAATAGTCCGCCGTGAAGGAAAAGCCTTCGATGGGACCCATCACGACACCGGCGGTCATGTTCCGCGAGCGCTCGGCCTTGAGCTGCGTGGCGCCGAGCGCCTGGGCGACGGGATCGGAGACCGGGAGGGTTCCGACTGTCACCAGCTTGCCCGCGCTCAGCGCGCCCGCGACGGCGCTGAAATATTGCTGCTGGAGTGAGGGCGCCTTGAAACCGGTACCGATCGTCCCGCGAAAGGCGAGACCCGGCAGCACGTCATAGCGTGCCGTGCCACGCCAGGTCACCTTGCCGCCGAAATCGTCATAATGATCATAGCGCACTGCGCCGCCCAGCAGCAGCGGTTCGACGGGACGCAGTTCCACGTCGAGAAATGCAGCATAGGCGTCTCGGCGCGCGTCCGTCGGATTGCGAGGGTTGAAGCCTGCAAAGCCATCTGCACCGAGCCCAAAATAGGCGGAGGGCTCGCCGTTGCGGATCTTGTAGCTCTCATGGCGATATTGTCCGCCGGCGGCGATGTTGCCCCCGGCCAGGATGCCATCGAGCGATCGGGAGAGGGTGAGGTCGGTGACATGTTGCTGATAGGTCACCCCGCCCGAATCGAAGCGCGTAGGGCTGTCGAGCCCAAGCGACACATTGGCGGTGTCGAACACATCGAAGTCGGCTTTGTTGTAGCCGAAGGTCTGGCTGAGGTCGGCCTTGATGCCAGCAATCTCACCCCGCACGCCGATCGTCGCGCCGATGTCCCAGATATGCGGCTCGATGATCGGCAGAAATCCGTTCGGGTAAAGCGGGGAGAAGCCGGGAACGCGGAAGCCCGCGGCGTTGTTCGAAATCTTGCGGGTCAGCGTGCCGAAGCCATAAAGGTCGATATCGCCGAGAGGGATATCGGCGTCGAGCGTGGCGCTGGCTACTGTCGCCTTGGGGTCGCCGATCCGATAGGTCACCCGGCCGAAGCGCTGATCGACGAAAGCCCGGTTGGTGGGCTGTTCGTGACGCGCCGTTGCGCTCAGCGTCACATGGCCGCCGCCGCCGACTGAAAAGCCGTTGCTGACGCTGACGGTGCCATTCTCGCCGTCGCCTTCTTCGGTAATCCCGCCCCGGAGCGCAGCGGTGCCACCGGATGCGTTGGATTTGAGGATGATGTTGACGACGCCGGCGATGGCGTCGGAGCCATATTGTGCGGACGCACCGTCGCGCAGGATCTCGATACGCTCGATCGCATTTTCGGGGATCGAATCGAAATCGACCGCTGCCGAGCCACGGCCGATGCTGTTATTGACGTTGAGCACCGCATTGGCGTGCCATCGCTTTCCGTTGACCAGCACGAGCGTCTGATCCGGCGCGAGGCCACGCAAGGTGATCGGCTTCGTATTGGCGGCAGTCGCGGTCGTTGCGGCGCGCGCGAAATTGACCGAAGGCTCGAGGAAATTGAGGCTGCGGCCCAGGCCTGACTGGCCGGAATCGCTCAGCGTCTGCGCGGATATGACGTCGACGGGTGCGGAGGACTGGAGAACTGCCCGTCCAGAAGCGCGGGTGCCGGTGACGATGATGTCGCCACGATCGCCATCGGTCGGCATATCCTGCGCGTGCGCGCTCGTCGCGCACAGCATCGCTCCAGCCATCAAGCTTTTTCGAAACATCTTGTACCCCTCATTTGGTGCTGCCCTAGAGCATCGAGGCGGGGTCAAGTTAGTGTCGAGCGCGGTACAGCTGTTGCAATTTGAACAACATTGTTGTCATAATACCGTAATAATAACCGTAGTTGGTAAAGCGGAATCGGGCGAAAAGAAATCAATCGCTTGGAAATCTTCCTGGATTTTGACTTTCATTATCGAGGATGGTCGCAATATCTGCTCCGTTTGGTTTGTAGTGGATCTGGGATATTGCGAGGGATTTGTGGCCGTGATCGCCGCCAATTCCAGCATGTTGGAGGGCTTCGCACAATCTGGGGGTCTCTCCATTCAGCGATGTCCGGCCCGGTGATCGCCGGGATCGGCTGGCTAAAAACACGAAAGCTGACCCATTGAGGCCGGGCTTTGATCCGGGCGTCGTGAAGGACCCTCAGGGGCCGACGTCGTCCTGGTCCGACTTCAGGCGGTAGGTGGTGACAGGGGCGAAGCCGAGCTTCGCGGCGATGCGATCATTCCACTGGTAAGGGTCCGAGCGCAGGACGGGGTCGCCGGTGTCATCGAACAATATGGTCTGATAGAGCAAGCGGACGGGGATTTCGTGCTTCAGGGGCACGGGGGTTTCGGTGCCGCTGGCCAGCGCCTTCCGCCATCGATCGGCGATCCCCTGATCGGTGGCGATCATAGTGGCGAAGCCGAGCGCATCATCGACGCGGACGCAGCCATGGCTGCGCTGCCGCTGGGGGAGCGCGAAGAACGCCTTGGCGGGCGTGTCGTGCAGATAGATGGCGCGGTTGTTGTGCATGTCGAACTTGACGAGGCCGAGCGAGTTCTTCGGGCCCGGGCCCTGGACGATCCAGCCGTCCTGCCAGCTCATATTGTTTGCCGCGAGATAGGATGGGCCCTTGGGGGCGATCTCCTTGACCTCGATCGAGCGCGGGACCGTCCAGGTCGGGTTGGCGACGAGGCGAAAGATGGGGGAACCCAGCTGGGGCGTTGCGTGGTCGGGCTTGCCGACGACGACTTTTCGGATATCGACCAGCTTGCCGTCGCGCCAATAGCTGAGGCGGGCGGCGGCGAGGTTGACGTCGATGCGGGTGGCAGGCGGGTTCCGTTCGAGCCAGCGGAGCCGCTCGAGGTTGACAGCGATCGCGCGGGCGCGCTCCTCGTCGGAGAGGTTGAGGATCGCGGTGACGTCGCTGCCGATCACGCCGTCGGGCTTCAGGCCATAATCGGCCTGCATGCTCCTGACCGCGGCGACCATCGCGGGCGTGTAGCGATCGCCGGGTCCCGGGCGGGAAAGATAGTCGTATTTGGCGAGCTGCGCGGCGATCGCGGGGATGCGTGGATCGGCAGCACCCGGCCTGATCGGCTCGGCGGGCGCAGGGATCGCGGGCGTGGCGGCGGGCGGCTTGTTGCGCAGGGCGAGATAGCTTTCGGACAGCCTGCGATAATTGGAATCCTGCGGAGCGAGACTTTGCAGCCATTCGCCGAGCTTGCCCGATTTGAGGGCCTGCTGAAGGCCCGACCGCAGGTCGGGTGAAGGACGGGGAACGGTATAGATGTCATAAGCCCTGGCTGGATCGACCAGACCCCGGGCGAGCGCACCGGCGTAAGTGAGCGCGGCCCGGGTCAGTGCCGCGTCACCGTCGGGGCTGCCCGGCTTCGCATCGAGGGGGAAGGCGACGCGATCGAGGCCGTGCGCGGCACGCGCTTCGATCGCTTCGTTGAGCTGGTCGGCGGTGTCGCCGGACCAGCTGGCCTCAGCAGAGCCGGACCTATCCGGAAATCTGTCGCCGCAGGCGGACAGGCTCGCCGTCGCAAGCATGATCAACGGCGTAAAGATATGAGGACGCACACGCAACTCCCTGAACAGGAGCCACAACGCCGGCATTGGTTTTTGGGTCCCTTGGATACCGTAATCCGATCTGTTGTGGCGCAGTCGGTCGGACGAGCAGCCGGTGCGAGCTCTACGGCGTTCGAGGCTGCTCCTCGTCCGGAAAGGATACGCCCTCGCGCTCCGCCTTGCGCCGCCGCAGTTCCTCCAGGCGCGCGCGGCGCTGTTCGCGCGCATCTTCCTCGGCGGCGATCTCGGCATCGGCGCGGGCTTCGTCCGGGGACGCCTCGCGGTGACCGCGCAGGAAACCCGGCAAAATCCCCTCGATGAAGCGCCCTATCGGCGAACCGTCGTCGATGTCATCGGCGGCGTCGGCGGCTTCGGCGGCCTCGAGTTCGGCGAGCTCGCGCTCCTCGGCCGCCACGCGCATGGCCTCCTGCCGCTGTTCGATCGCCGCCATCAGCGTCGACGGCACATCGAGGTCGCCTGCGCGCAACCCGGCGGCGCTCATGAATCGGGCCCAGATCGCCGCGGGCAGGCTCCCACCCGTCACGCCGTGCATCGGCGTGTCGTCGTCATTGCCCACCCACACCCCGGTGATCAGGCCACCGGCGAAGCCGACGAACAGCGCGTCGCGATGATTCTGTGTCGTCCCCGTCTTGCCGAAGGTCGGAATGCCGAGCGCCGCGCCGCGCCCCGTGCCCTGGTTGGTTGCGGTCCACAGCAGGTCGAGCATGGCCTCGCGCACGCGCGGATCGATCGCCTGTCCGTCTGCAGGGGGTGCGTTCGCGAGCCCGCTTGCCTTCACCGGATAATGGCCGCTCGCGATCGCGGCATAAGCCGATGTCAGCTCGATCAAGGTCATGCCCGACGCGCCGAGCGCCATCGACGGCCCTGGCGTTATGCGCGCGGTAACGCCAAGCCGCCTCGCCGCATCGGCGACCTTGCCCAGCCCCACCCGCTCGGCGATCCGCACCGCGGCGACGTTGCTCGATTGGGCGAAGGCGCTGCGAAGGGTCATCGGCCCGCCATAGCGTCCACCATAGTTTTTGGGGCTCCAGCCACCGATCGTCAGCGGCGAATTCTCGACCAGCGTGTCGGGCGTCTCGCCATTCTCGATCGCCGCGAGGTAGACCGCCAGCTTGAACGCTGATCCCGGCTGACGCTGCGCCTGCGTCGCGCGGTTATAGGGGCTCGCCTTGTAACTCCGCCCGCCGATCATCGCGACAACCCGCCCATCGGGCCGCATCGCCACCAGCGCCGCCTGGGTTGCATGCACCCCGCCGCCATAGTTGGTCAGTACCGATGTCAGCGCCCTGGTCGCCGCCTCTTGCAGGTCGCGGTCCAGCGTGGTTGCGATGGTCAGCTGCCCGCCTTTCCCGCCGACGCGGTTTTCCTCCGCCGCTGCCTCGGCCTGCGGTGCGACCCAGTCGACGAAATAGGTACCGCCCGGCAATTCATCAGGCGCGAGCCGCGGTACCGCGAGCCGCACGCCGGCGACCTCGCTTGCGGGAATCATTTTCTCCTCGGCCATCGCCGCGATCACCAGCTTCGATCGGGCTTGCGCGGCCTTCAGGTTCACCGTCGGGTTGAGCCGGCTGGGCGCCTTGACCATCCCAGCCAGCATCGCCGCCTCACCGACGCTCAGCTTTTCCGGGGTCTTCTGAAAATAATGCCGCGCAGCGGCGCGCAGGCCATAGACGCCATCGCCGAAATAGATCGTCGACAGATAGCGCGACAGAATCTCGTCCTTGCTCAGCCAAGCATCCAGCCACAGCGCCAGCACCGCCTCCTGCACCTTGCGCCCGATCTTCCGGTCGGACGAGAGGAAGGCGCTCTTGGCCAGTTGCTGCGTAATCGTCGAGCCTCCCTCCACCATCCCGCCCGCGCGGAAATTGTGCCAGAACGCTCGCGCCAGCCCGCGCGGATCAATACCGACATGGTCGGCGAAGCGCCGATCCTCGATCGCAATAAACGCCCCGCGCACATGCAGCGGCAGGGCAGCCGCGTCGACTGCCGCCTCCCCGGCGCCCCGCCGCGCGATCGCTGTGCCGTCGGCGGCGAGGTAGACGAAGCTCGGTTTCTGCGGGGGCTGCATCGGCCCCCAGGGCGGCGCGACCCAGGTCGCCCAAAGGACCGCGAACGCGATCAGTCCGAGGACGGCGAAGCCGGACCATAGGCCGATGCGCCGCCAGGACGGGCGACGCGGCCAGCCCGGGCGCGGTGCGTCCGACACCGGGTCGCCGGCGACGCCGGTTTCGATGACGGGCGCCGCCGGCGCACGCCAAGCGGCCAGCAGCCGTTGTAATCTGATCCGCAAGCCACGCATCGGTTATGCCGATCCCATAGTGACGGAAGCTTTCCGCACCTTGAATGGCGGTGATAGGTTCAACGATGGCCCAGGCAAGCCCCAAGCTTCAGCTCCGCCCAGGTCGCTACACCGCCCCAAACGCGCTTAGTCGCGGCGCGGCGGCACAAACGCTGCCAGGAATCGACCAGCTTCAGCCGCGCGCGCCGCACCACCCCGGCAAGGAGCTCGCCTCGCTGGCGTGGGCCAGGTCGAGCGCTTTGGCCAAGTCGTCTTTCTCCTGAGTGAAGGATCAATGCACCGAGCTGGTGTCGACTGCGCGGCTGGGCCGGGGCGCCAGCCAGATGATCGAGGCAGCTGCGACGAAGATCAGCGCGGCCACCACGAACGTCTGACCCGTGGCGAGCGCGACGCTTTCCCGGTCGACCATCTGGCTGATCATCAGCCTGGCCTGCTCGACGCTGAAGCCGCGTGCGGTGAGCTGGTCCATCATGGCCTGCGCACCGTTCAGCACGCCCGATAGGGCCGCGCGTTTTCCCTCGGCACCATCGTACCAGAGCGTCGTCGAGATTGCGACCGCAACCGCGCCGGCCATGGTTCGCAGAAAGTTCATCACGCCCGCCGCCGAGGCGGTCTCCTCCTCATCCACCGCGCCCAGCGCAATGGTGGTGAGCGGGATGAAGAAGAAGGGCATTCCCGCGCCCTGGATCAGCTGGGGCAACGCCAGCGTCCAGAAATCGGAGCCGCTGCTCCACCAGAAAACACGCAGCAGCGAGGTGAGGCCGAGCCACAGAATACCGACGAACACCAGCCGTCGCGGATCGACCTTGGTCATCCGTTTGGCCACGAAAGGCGCCATCAATACCGCGGCGACACCGTTGAACGCGGTTGCATAGCCCGCCCAGGTCGCGGTGTAGCCCATCGCGCCCTGTAGCCATTGCGGGATTATTACGAGGCTGGCGAAGAAGGTTCCGTAGGTGAACATCAGCGCCGTGACCGCGACCGTGAAGCCGCGATGGCGGAAGGCGCGCAGGTCCACGGCGGGGTTATCCTCGGTCAGCTCCCAGATCAGGAATATCGCGAAACCGATCGCCGCGACGACCGCGAGCGTGACGATCAGGTGCGAGCCGAACCAGTCATGCTCGCGGCCGAGATCGAGCATCAGCTGCAGCGCGCCGACCCAGAGAATGAGTAGGCTGAGGCCGACACCGTCGATACCGTCCTTCACGCGCTCGGTCTCAGCCGGGCGCAGCACCGCGAAGGCGGTCAGCGAGCAGGCGATGGCGATGGGGATGTTGATGAAAAATATCCAGTGCCAGCCCCAATTGTCGCTGATCGTCCCGCCTAGGATCGGGCCAAAGATCGGCGCGGTCAGCGTCGTCATCGCCCAGATGCCCATCGTCATCGCATGCTTGTCCTTGGGAAAAACGCGCAGCAGCAGCGTCTGACTGAGCGCCATCAGCGGTCCTCCGCAGATCCCTTGTCCGATGCGGAAGGCGACCAGCGCGCCGAGACTCGGCGCGATCCCGCAGAGGAAGGAGAAGATGCCGAAGCCCATCATCCCGCCCGCGAACACGCGCACCGTGCCGAAGCGGCGCGACAGCCAGCCGGTCAGCGGCACGCAGATCGCCTCGGCGACCGCATAGGAGGTGATCACCCATGTTCCTTCGCTCGAGGAGATGCCGAGCCCGCCGGCAATATGAGCGACCGAGACATTGGCGATGGTGGTATCGAGCACCACCATGAAATTGGTCACCGCCAGCACCACGCCGGCGAGCACAAGCGTGCTTCCGGACAGTGGCGCCGGGTGCGATGCGTTGGCGTTCATGCGATCACCTCAGCCTTTGTCCGAGACGTCGATCTCGGCTTCCATCGACAGGCCGACCCGCAACGGATGGGCGGCCAGCTCCGCAGGATCGAGCCTGACGCGAACGGGCAGGCGTTGGACCACCTTGATCCAATTGCCGGTCGCGTTTTGCGCCGGGATCAGCGAAAAGGCCGAGCCGGTGCCTCCGGAGAAACCAGCGACGCGCCCGTGATAGACGACCTTCGAACCGTAGAGGTCGGAGGTCAGATCGACCGGCTGGCCGGGGCGGACGCGACCAAGCTGCCCTTCCTTGAAATTGGCGTCGACATAGACGGAGCGGACCGGGACGATCGTCATCACCGGATTGCCCGGCGCGACACGCTGGCCGATCTGGACTTGCCGGTTGGTGACGACGCCGTCGATCGGCGCGCGGATCACGGTGCGGGACAGGTCGAGTCGCGCCTGATCGAGCTTAGCTCTGGCGGCGGCGACATCTGGATTGGTGTCGATCGTCGTGCCGCTCACCAGCGCCTCATTGGCGGCGTGGCTGCCTTGGGCCGAGGCGCGGGCGGCATTGGCCTGCGCCAACCCGGCGCGGGCCTGAGCGAGATTGCCCTTGGCTGCCGAATAGGCGTTGCGGACGATGGTCAGCTCGTCGCCTGAAACCGCTCCCGACTCTGCGAGCCGCACGCGGCGATCGAGATCGACCTTGGCCTTGGCGAAAGCCGCCGTCGCGATATCGAGCTGCGCACGGGCCCGGCCGACCTCGGCGTCGCCCGCCCGGACCTGTGCTGCCAGCGCGCCGCCGGTCGCGACCACCTGGCCGAACTGACGACGGACTCGCTGCCATTCGGCTTCAGCCTTGGCGAGCGCGATGCGGGCATCAATGTCATCGAGCCTGACGAGGATATCGCCGCGCTTCACCATCTGGGTGTTGACCACCGCTACGGATGCGACCGGTCCCGCCACGAGCGGCGTCACCTGCGCGACATCGGCATTCACATAGGCGTTGTCGGTGCTCACATGATCGTCATCGGCAAGCAGCGCATAGCCGCTGCCCATCACCGCGACCGCTGCGCTGAGCGCAAGCAACAGCTTCTTTCGCCTTGCGGCCTTGCTTGGGGTCTGGATCGGGGGGAGCTTGGCGCCGATCGCCAAGGCGTCGGGTTCCTGAAGGTCATAATCAGCCATTGGGAAATCCTTCTTCGTGATGTGAGATTACAGAGCCGCCGTGGCGAGTCGGTGCATATCGAGGAGCAGCGCATAGGCGATCGCGCCGATGGCGAGCTTGACCGCGACGCCGATGGCGATGACGCGGGTCGCCCGGTGGCGGGCCAGGCGGCGAAGAGCAGACATGGCATCGTTCCCCTGTTGGATTGGCTTCAGGCGAAGCCGCCGCCGAGCGCGCGGACCATCGCAACATCGAGGGTGAAAGCGCGGGTTTCGAGCTCGGCAACGGCGCGGCGCGCCTGCAGCACGGTTTCCTCGGCGTTGAGCACGTCGAGGTAGGTCGACAGGCTCCCTTCATAACGCTGCCGGGCGAGCGCATTGGCCTCCTCGGCGTCTGCGAGCGCCTGCCGGGATTGGCTCAACCGCACCGTCAGCGCCGTGCGGCTGGCGACGACATCGGCGACCTGCTTGAGGGCCTGAATGAGGCTGGCGTCATAACGGGCGACCGCCTCGTCATATTGGCTGCGCGCGCCGCGATATTGCCCCGAGATCGCACCGCCATGGAAGATCGGCAGCGTAACCGCCGGCCCGACATTGCCGAAGGCGGAGCTTGCCTTGAGCAGATTGTCGAAACCCAGCGACTGGAGGCCGACCAGCCCTGACAGGCTGATATTCGGATAGAAGGCGGCGCGCGCCACGTTGATCCGGCTGGCGGCGGCTTCGACCCTGGCACGGGCGGCAGCGATGTCGGGCCGGCGTCCGATCAGGTTGATCGCCGCATCGGCCGGCACCCCGCTTACCTCCAGCACCGAGGCGCTGGGTCGGGCAATCGCGAGGCCACGATCCGGGCCGGCGCCGATCAGTGCGGCCAGCGCGTTACGGGTCAGTGCGATGGCTTCGTCGGTGGCCGCCAGTTCCGCGCGGGCGGCGGGGACGCGCGACTGAGCTTGCTTGAGCTCGGCGCGGGTATCGAGGCCGGCCGTCACGCGGTCGGTGACCAGCCGCAACGTGTCTGCCCGGATTGCCAGCTGCGAGACCAGCACGTCGCGCTGGGCATGGAGTTTTGCAAGGTCGGCATAGGTGGCGGCGATGCCGGTGGTGAGCACCAGCCGGGTTTCGGCAAGTTCGAACTGCGCGGCATCGACATCCGACCGCGCGGCGGCCAGCGCGGCCCGGTTCTTGCCCCACAGATCGAGATCGAGCGTCAACCCCAGGCCGAGCTTGCCGCTCTTTTCCCAGCCGCTCGGAACCAGCGCCGGCGGCACGCCATTATTTTGGCTCTGCTGGACAAGCCCCCCGCTGGCGGTCGCGTCGATCTGCGGCGCGAGCGCAGCACCGGCCTGCTGAGCATAGCCTTGTGCCACCCGGAGCCGGGCGGCTGCAGCGGCAAGATCGGGAGCACCGGCAAGCGCCTCGGCCATCAGGCCGTCGAGTTGTGGATCGCGATAAGCGGACCACCAGCTCGCTTCAGGCCAAGCCGCGGCGGAGGGCGCCAGGCTCCGGCTTGAAGCGACGTCGGTGACCGGCCGGATTTCCGGGCGTCTCCCGAGGTCCGGCACCGAGGCGCAAGCCGTCATCATCGCGGAGCCGGCCAACAGGAGGGCCAGCCCGCGAAAGCGAGGATATGTCATGTCCAGTTCCTTGATCGTACCACCTAGTACGATCCGCATCTGCACTCGACGGGACTGGAAGTCAATCACAAAATCATACTTTGTGGTACGGCTTTGCTATGTGCCTGAAATAAAATGGGCTAAAATTCGCCAAAACCGACGGTTTTAACCGTCCTATACAGTATGCAGTATAGCTAAAACTGCCCTCCATGGACGCGAGCAGCGAGCCGCCTTCACCCTTGTCAAAAGCGTTTATCGTACCATATGGTATCGACATGACGATCGGTAAGAGAGAGAGCCAGCGACTCGCCAGGCGCGCCAACATCATCGCCGTGGCGCGAGAATATTTCTTCGAGCATGGCTATGCCGACACGAACATGTCGGCGATCGCCGCAAAGCTGGGCGGCTCTAAGGGCACGCTCTGGAGCTATTTTCCTTCGAAGGAGGCCCTGTTCGAGGCGGTAGTGGAGGATACCGCCGCCGGCGTAAGGAGGCAGATGGAATTACCGGCGCTGGGCGAGGGCGACCCTCTTGAGCGCCTGACCCGGCTGTGCCGTTCGGTAATCGAGCGCGCCCTTTCCCCGACCGTGATCAGCATGTTCCGGCTGATCGGTCCGCTAGCGGACCGAAACCCCGATATATCCAAGATTTTCTTCGAACATGGCCCCGGCAAGACCCAGGTCGTGATCGGCGAATATTTGCGCCAGAACTTCTCCGACATCCTCTGGACCGACGATTATCTCTCGGCGGGAAGGGATTTGTTCGCGCTGAGTGGCGCGGAGGTTCATTTCCACCGCATGTGGGGCATAGGCGGCGTCCCGACCGCGAAGGAAAAGGACGCACATGCGCGGCATGCCGCTATCCTCTTCCTACGCGCCTATGCCAAGGATCCCGACACGCTGGTGCCGCGGGATGCATTGAACCGGTATGCATCGAACATTGAAAGCGGCCAATAACCGCATCTGCCGGAAGCGGGTTGTCCGCTCCCGGCCCGATTGCGGAGGCCGCTCAATGTTCGCGAGGAGCGTCGCGGGGGCGGGAGCGAACCCCGCCCCCGCGCGCCTCAGAGATCGTCGACGCTCTTACTCACCAAGATATTCACTGCGACGCGGCGGTTCTGCGCCTTGCCTTCAGGGGTGTCGTTGTCGGCCAACGGATCGGCTTTGGCCATCCCGGTCGGGGTCAGCATACGATAGGGTTTCCAGCCGCAGGCCTGCTGAAGATAATTGATGACGCGATTGGCGCGCTTTTCGCTCAGCTGCTGATTGAATTCGTCGCTTCCGGTCGAATCGGTGTAACCGACCACCAGCATCAGCGCGTTTTCCGTCGCCTGGGCTGAGGTTGCCGTGCTGCAGAGACTGGCCTTGTCCTCAGCGGACAGCTCCGCCTTGCCGGTGTCAAAGTGCACATTGATCGTGTTCTTGATATTATATTTGTCGATATCACCCATCCGGCCGCGCAGTGCTTCCGTCGCCGCAGTCTGTTCGTCAAAGCGCTGTGCGGTCGCGTTGTGGATCATCGTGGCGGTCTTGAGGTCGCTGTTCCGGAAATTGATCTGGCTTGCCACCAGCTCGCCCGATCGCCCATCCGCGGGCTGCAAAGTTTTGACGGTGACGGGGATCCCGTTGAGCAGCGAGGCTGCAGAAAGCTTGCCGCGATTGCCACCGAACAGGCCCGCTCCGGCCTTGATCCGCGTAGCATCGTTGATCGCAATAATGGTGCTGGCGCCGTCGGCGGTCGTGACTTTCATCTTGTCGCCGTTGCGCGCGGAGATGACGCCTTTGATCTCGGGTCCGGCGGTCATTGCCGGCGCCTGCGCGGGCGTGCCGTCCACAACGATGTTGGGATCCGGGTTCTGCTGCTGCGCAGACAAGCTGCCCGACGCAGGAATGGCCAGCGCGGCGAGCAGAAGCGAAATTCTTGGCCTTTGGGAAATGAGCTGCATCGATCGACTCCTTTTTATCTTATCCCCCAGCTGCCCTTGCGTGTTCAGATCAACCTGTCCGGCACATGAACACCGGCAGCGAGACCCTCCGCTGAACCGGTAATGCGGGTATGTCGTGCGATGAACCGAGGCAAACCGCGCGGCCGATCGGCCTCCGCGACAAGCGAATGGCATTGGGCCCCGGGAATCCCTCGCCGGCTACCCCAGCGCTGCATCCGGCTGCTCCACCCGCTCGAAGGCGAGCGTGGCTTCTTGCGGATCGGCGGCAACGAGGCGGACATGGAGCCTGTCGCCCGGCCGCGCGCCCCGGGCCGCGACGCGCGTCACGATGGGAAGGTCGCAAAGCTGGAGCCGCGCGCCGCGCTCGTCAGCGTCGGTGACGAGCGCACAAAAAATCTCGCCTTCGCGGTCTTGAAGCATCACGGCCTCTGCGAGATCGATCACGGCGCGCTCGATCCGGCTGCCCAGCGCTTCCGCGCGCGCCATCACCGCCGGCAGCTTCTCGAAGGCGCCGGTCACCCGCGTGGAGATGGGTTCGCCCCTGGCCAGCGCCAGCGCCGCGGCCACCACATAGCGATCGGCGAGCCGGCGCAGCGGCGCGGTCGCATGCGCATAACTCGCCGCCATCGCCGCATGCCAGGGGCGCGGGCCGTCGCGATAGGGCGCATAGGCGGCGCCGTTCCCGCTTCGCCGAACGGCGAGCATGAAGGCCGCTTGCTGCGGATCATTGCCGTCGAGCGTGCGCACGAACGCCTCGAGCGGGACATCCCCCGGCCAGGGCACCCCGATCGCCTGCGCGGTGAGCCGCAGCCGCGCGATCGCGTGCGCGTCGGGGCCGGGCATGACGCGGAACAATCCGGTGCGATGCGCCAGCAGGCAATCGGCGATGGCGAGATTGGCCGCCAGCGAAAGCGCCGCGTTGCGCGTTTCGGAAGCAAGCCTCGGGCGGAACATAAGCCTGAACCGGCGTGCATCCAGCCGCTCGACCTCTTGCTCGGGGGGATCGACCCGAGCAGCCCCGCGCCGTGCCTCGGCAGCCTGGACGCGCGCGGCGAGCTCGACAAAGCCGTCGGGCAGATCGGCCTCGTGCACGCTGTCATAGGCAAGTTTGGCTCGGCTGTGGATCAACGCGCGCTCGGCTGCGTCGAGCCGCGCGCCGCCATCGGCCGCGATCCGCACGGTGAACACGACCGCGGGGCGAGGGCCGGCAGGGAGCAGACTCGCCGCTGCTTCGCTCAGGCTCGGGGGATAGAGACTCGCCTTGCCGTCGGGCAGATAGATGGTCGCGCCGCGCCGCCAGGCCTCGGCGTCGACGAGGTCGCCCTCCTCGACGAACCAGCCGATATCCGCGATCGCATAGTGCAGCAGGAGGTCCTCGCCCGAGCGCTCGATGTGGAAGGCCTGATCGAGATCGGTCGACGTGGCGGGGTCGAGCGTGACGAAGGGCCGATCGGTGCGGTCGACATGATCGGCCGGCCGCCGCGCCGCGGCGCTGGCCGCCGCCGCTTCGACTTCGGGCGGAAAGGCGGCCGGCACGCCCATATTAGCGCGCAGCCGGGCGAGCCCGCTGAGCAGCGCCTCGTCGGGATCGGCGACGGTCTTCATCGCGCGCTAGCCTGGGACGGCGGGCGGGAGGACCGGCGGAGGCCCCATTATTTCGGCGGCAGCGTCGACGAGGCCGCGTTGAGCAGCATCGACACCGCGGTCGAGATTTGCACGCCTGCGAAGGGTTTCTGGATGAACTCGCTGCCCGGAACGCCCATCACCGCCCATTCGCCGCCGCTGTCGCCGCTCACATAGACGATCGCCATCTGCGGCCTTAGCTCGCGCGCCTTGCGGGCTATTTCCCAGCCGCTTGCCTCGCCACCCAGCCGGATATCGGTAACCACACCGGTGAAGCCCCGATCGGGGCCGGACAGAGCGTCGAAGGCATCGCCGACGGTTGACACCGAGACGATCTCGAAGCCGGCGTCGGTCAGCGCCTCCTCGACGACCATCCTTATCATCTCTTCGTCTTCGACCACGAGGATCATGGCTTCTATCCAATGCGTCCGACGGATAACCGATAGCCCGGCCGGATGTTGCGGGCGAGGCTGCAGAAAGCGACGAAAGGACAGGATTGCCTCATTTTGGGCCGGTCGCCCGCCGCGCCGTCCGCTACCCCGTTCGCCCGAACGCCTATTTGAGATCCTCGATCGAAACCCAGCCCTTGCTGCCATAGGCGTCCCCGACTTCGACGAACAGCCCCTCGCGCGCGCCGGTCGGGGTGAGCAAGGTGCCCGCCCGCACTGCGCGGACAGCCTCGCCGGTTGCAGGCTGTGCGTACATCCTGGTGTCGATCGCGGTAGTATAGCCGGGCTTGGCGGCCGCGGGCACGACCAAGGCGGCTCCGGCCGCCGACCGTTGGCTGGCCAGCGCCGCCTGTTGCGCGACGACCGCGTTGAACGCGATCACGAAGGCGCCGGTCAGCATCTGGCCGTCCTTCGAGGTCGCATAACCGCTGCTGACATAATCGCCATAGCCCCGCGCGATGATATTCTCGCGCGCGGCGTCCGCCCACGGATTGCCGCCCATGCCGCCGATCGTGATCTGGGTCTTGGTCTGTGCGCCCGATCCGGAGACGATGGTCTGTCCGGTCGCCGGGCTGATGATGCGCAGGCCCGCGGCGACGGTCTTCTTCTTGCCGCCGAAGCCGCCCAGCATGCCCAGCGCCTGTCCACCAAACGGCATGCCGCCCAACATCTTGCTCGCCGCGCCCGAGCGGACCAGCCCCTCGGTAAGCGCGGTCTGGGCGAGGCTGGTGCCCTTGTCGACCTCTTCCTTGTCGCCGGCGATCATGTAGGCCAGGAAGTCGGCGGGCTGGCCGCTTCCATTGGACTGGAGCGTGAAGCAGCCGCTTTGCGCGGCCATCGCGGCGATCAGGTCGCGCGGGCTGCCGAGGCCATATTTGGTCCAGCCCTGCATGTCGCCGTCGACCACCGCGATGCTGCCGATCGGCTTGTCGCAACGGGCCAGGCTGACCGGCGCATCGGCCGCGACGGCGGGCGTGGCCAAGGCGACAGCGGCCGCTGTCGCCAGAATGACGTTTTTCATCGTTATGAAACCCCCGTTCCTCTCTCGACCGGGCCGATTGGCATCCCCATGCGAATCGCGCCCGTGGCCGCGGAGGATTCCCCAATTCGCCAGCTTTGGCCAGCCCGCGAGGCGTTGCGGCGTGTCCCGTTTTGCGTCGGGGCGCTAGCGTTGCTATGGCGCGCGCAATTCCCCCTCCTGACTGATCGAGATTTTCGTGACCGTTCCGATCGACCGCATCCGCAACTTTTCCATCATCGCGCATATCGACCATGGCAAGTCGACCCTCGCCGATCGGCTGATCCAGCGCACCGGCGGCCTCACCGATCGCGAGATGTCCGCGCAGGTGCTCGACAATATGGATATCGAGAAGGAGCGCGGCATCACGATCAAGGCGCAGACGGTGCGTCTCGATTACACCGCGCGCGACGGGCTCACCTATGTCCTCAACCTGATGGACACGCCGGGCCATGTCGACTTCGCCTATGAAGTGTCGCGCAGCCTGGCCGCCTGCGAGGGCGCGCTGCTGGTGGTTGACGCCGCGCAGGGGGTGGAGGCGCAGACGCTCGCGAACGTCTATCAATCGATCGAGCATGATCACGAGATCGTCCCCGTCATCAACAAGATCGACCTGCCCGCGGCCGAACCCGACAAGGTCAAGAAGGAAATCGAGGATATCATCGGCCTTCCCGCCGATGACGCGGTGCTCGCGTCGGCCAAGTCGGGGATCGGCATCGACGAGGTGCTCGAGGCGATCGTCACGCGCATCCCGCCGCCCAAGGGCGACCGCACCGCCCCGCTCAAGGCGATGCTGGTCGACAGCTGGTACGATCCCTATCTGGGGGTCGTCATCCTTGTGCGCGTCGTCGAGGGCGTGCTCAAAAAGGGCCAGCAGATCAAATTCATGCAGCATGGAACGCTCCACCTGGTCGATCGCGTCGCGTGCATGCGGCCGAAGCTCGAGCAGCTGGGGGAGCTGGCGGCCGGCGAGATCGGGATCATCACCGCGCAGATCAAGGAAGTCAGCCAGACCGCGGTCGGCGACACGATCACCGACGCCAGGAGGCCCACCGCCGAAGCGCTGCCCGGGTTCAAGGAGGTCCAGCCGGTGGTGTTCTGCGGGCTGTTCCCGGTCGACGCCGCCGATTTCGAGAAACTGCGCGAAAGCCTCTACAAGCTTCGCCTCAACGATGCCTCGTTCAGCTTCGAGGCGGAGTCCTCGGCGGCGCTCGGCTTCGGTTTCCGCTGCGGCTTCCTCGGCCTGCTCCACCTCGAGATCATCCAGGAGCGGCTGACCCGCGAATATGATCTCGATCTGATCACCACCGCGCCGTCGGTGGTCTACCGGCTCAACCTCAGCCATTCGAAGACAGAAGACGCCAAGACGATCGAGCTCCACAATCCAGCCGACATGCCCGATCCCAACCGGATCGATATGATCGAGGAGCCCTGGATCGAGGCGACGATCTATGTCCCCGACGAATATCTCGGCTCGCTGCTCAAGCTGTGCCAGGATCGGCGCGGCATCCAGAAGAACCTCACCTATGTCGGCGGCCGGGCGCAGATCACCTATGAGCTGCCCCTCAACGAGGTGGTGTTCGACTTTTACGACCGGCTGAAGTCGATCAGCCGCGGCTATGCCAGCTTCGACTATCATCAGATCGGCTATCGCGAGGGTGACCTCGTCAAGATGAGCATCATGGTCAACGGCGAGCCGGTCGACGCGCTGAGCATGATCGTCCATCGCGCCGCGGCCGAGGCCCGGGGCCGGCACATGTGCGAGCGGCTCAAGGACCTGATCCCACGCCACCTGTTCAAGATTCCGGTGCAGGCCGCGATCGGCGGCAAGGTGATCGCTCGCGAGACGATTGCGGCGATGCGCAAGGATGTCACCGCCAAATGCTATGGCGGCGATGCGACCCGCAAGCGCAAGCTTCTCGAGAAGCAGAAGGAAGGCAAGAAGCGGATGCGCGAATATGGCTCGGTCCAGATTCCGCAGGAGGCCTTCATCGCCGCGCTGCGGATGGGGGACGAGGGCTAGACCCTATCAATCGTTGATATCGAAGATATCGAACAGCGCCCACCCGGGTCGGGCGGCGGACCACAAGCCCCCTTGCCGGTCCGCCGCCCTGGGGGGGGGCTGGAATTCCTCCCTGTGTGCCCGGCCGGCTGGATCGGGGGGGGAGGACAGCCGGCCGGGACCTCGTTGGGGAGCCGTTCTGCGCGGCTCCCGTCATCTGTTTTGCCATCGCACGCCACGTGGCGTGCGATTTCCGCGTCGAACTTCCTCTCTCGTCAGCTGCCGCCGCGTTGTCGCCTCAGTGGCGATTGCGCGGAAGATCTTCGTGCGGCGGGCGGAGGCTTTCGATCTCCGAAGCGACCGCCTTCCACAGCCCGACGCCGTAATTGTCGCCATCGCGGATCAGCACGCCGATGCGGCTGGCGACATAGCTGTCGGTCTGATCGCCGAAATCATCGATCACCCGTCGTGCGAAGTCCCTTATCATGCTGGTTTCCATCACGCTGTTACTCTTCTTCCCGGATTGCGGCATGCCCTAGATCAGCCCTTCCGCGCGCAGGCTGCGCCAGCCGTTTCGTGCGATGATGAGATGGTCGTGGACCGCGATTTCGAGGGGACGGGCGGCGGCGATCAGGTTGGTGGTCGCCTTGATGTCGGCCTGGCACGGCGTCGGATCGCCCGACGGATGATTGTGGACGATGATCAGCGCGGTCGCTCCGATCTCGAGCGAACGCTTGAGGATCTCGCGCGGATAGAGCGGGGCCTGGTTAACGGTGCCCTGCGCCATCAGCTCATCGCGCAGCAGCCGGTTGCTCGAATTGAGGAACAGCACGCGCAGATGCTCGATCGCATTATAGGCCATGCTCGCGAACAGATAGTCGATCAACGCTTCCGAGGTCGACAGGATCGGCCTCTGGCCGAGCTCGACCCGCAGCGAATGCAGCATCGCGACGCGGACCGCGGCGAGAAAATCGACGACCTGGCCGTCTTCGGGAAGGCAGGCATGGAGCGCGGTGGCGTCAGCGGCCAATATCGCCGGGAGGCTCCCGAACTCGTCGAGCAGTTCGTCGACGATTGCGCCGCTATGCGCCAGGCCGAGCGGCGACAGCAGCCCTTCTAGTATCGAGCGGCATTCCCCCGCGGGATCGATTTCCGCCGGCGATGATTCCAGGTGCCGACCGCTATTCCGGCCAGCATGGGATAGGCCCAGAACTCCGCCGCGCTCGCGTAGGCCAGCGCCGCCACCGTAGGATCGGCGAGGCTGGCCACATGAATGATCACTGCGATCAAATGGAAGGATGTTACCCATATCGGCCAAAACTTATCACTGTAGAGGGTGAGATTGACGAACGCCGCGAGCACCAGCAGATCGACGATGAAGATGCCGAGCTCGGGCGATTGCCATTCCTCGTGAGACGCCACCACGAGCGACAGGACCGAACCCATCACCATGATCGCGGCTCCCGCCCGCTCGGACCAGCCGCCGGCCCATCCCGCATAGGAACAGGCAGCGACCAGCGCGAACAGGTAGACCAATTGATATAGGAAGGGAGGCATTCGTGGACCGGATCATAAGCCCGTGCTCCAATCAAGTCCAAGGTCGATGACCACCATTCCTATTACGCCCGATGTCAGGCGGCGACGCTGCCGACCTCGGCGAGATGGCTGATGCGGGCGGTCGAGGGCTTGGGAACCAGGCCGCCGAGTGCGACGGTCTTGAGGCCGATTTCGTCCTTGGCGACGGCCAGCTCGCGATGGCTGGCGATCATCTGGGCGCGCGCCTTGATCAGCGCCGAAAAGCTCTCGGCCGCATATTCCAGCGCTTCCTGAGCGGTCTCGCAGGGCAGCTCGGCCTCGGCGCGGACCGCGGGAATGAAGCCGGTCAGTTCAGCGGTGCGGGCGATGGCTAGATCGATCGCATGCTCGGCGGCGATCAGGCGATCGGCCACGCCCTGGGCAAGTTCACGACGCTTCAAGATGATCTGGCGATTGAACATGAGAGTCTCCCTTCGCGCGGCCGCTCTCGGGGCCAGCGCGTCCCTGTTGGACGATGCTGTGAAAAACTTTGGAGGCGCCTTAGGCCTGGAAAAGCCGCTTCAGCGCGTCGAGCCCGGCGAGTACCCCGCCGAAGGCCAAGGCCGAGGCTATCGCGATCGAAACGATCCAGCCCAGCCTTTGAACGATATTTAGGTCATTTCGCTCCCTCCCCGGCGTGGGGAAAGGCAGATTGATGAAAGCGCTGCCGCCGGCGAAAGCGGGTGTTCGGAACGCAAGCTGTTCCTCTCGTACCGCTGTGCCTTGAAAGCTGTTGTCACCCTGCTGCCCCCCATGAATGTCGGACAACCCGACAGTGGCAGGGATGGCTGCTGGAGCAACATGCGGCGATTGATATACGGCTGATTGATATGTCGGCGCGCCCTCATATTTGGCGAGGAATCGCGCGGCTTCGAACCGGTTTGCAACGCCCAGTGCCTGGATCGCCATGCGCAGACGCTGATCGACCGTGTGCGGCGAAATGCCGAGCTCGCGGGCGATGTCCTTGGAGGAAAGATGCAGCAGCACCATGCGCAGGCAGACACGCTGCGCCTCGGTGAGCTTCTGGATCCGGTCCGATTCCATGAGAGCGATCATATCGCCAATCCCCGACTGTGTAAAACCCGGCGCTCCGGCCGGCGTTTTCCACCCTGGCGATGACGGGGCAATGACGGCGACCGCGGTCGTTGGGCGCGCGCCAGCGATGACGGCGCACGCAGATGGCCGGCCCTGGAATGGGGCAATGCCGGCCGGTCGGAGGCGTTCAGTGGTGCCGTTGTCCCATCGCCGCGACCAGCGTCGCGAGTCGCGCGGGGATGCTTTCGAGCGTGGCGGAATGGCTGGCGGCGTGAAGATCGTCCGACCGCAGGATCGCGGCCACCGACGCGCAGCGCTGGCCGACATGGTCGAGCGCCTGGAGCTGGGTGATGTGGCCCTTGACCACGACCGGGTCGCTGATCAGCGCTGTGCCCAGAGCTTCGAGCTGGCTGCGGGCGACATCGAGTTCGTCGGCGAGAATGGCAAGGAGCTCGTCCTGGCTGATCAAGGTCATCCTATCCTCCTCAGGCTGCGGCCGCGCGGACGGTCGAGATGAGCTGCTGCGGATCGAACGGTTTGACGATCCAGCCATCGGCCCCCGCGGAACGCGCGCGCTCGACCTTCTCTTCCGAACTTTCGGTGGACAGCACGAGGATCGGCATATCGCTGTACGGCCTCTGGGCGCGCACGGCCTCGACCAGTTCGAAGCCGTCCATGCGCGGCATGTTGATGTCAGTGATCATCAGATCGGGACGTTCATGGGCAGCGAGCCATTCAAGCGCGGCGACGCCGTCCTCGGCCTCGGCGACGGCGTAGCCCTGCGCGGCCAGGGCGAAACGAAGCAGCATTCTGATGCTGGGCGAGTCATCAACCGTTAAAATCGTCTGAGGCACGCGCGTCATCCCGTTCCGAAGGCGTTCAGCCCATGCTGCGTCACTAAGGCAAACCCGTTAACGCTGCGTTTCTATCGCGACCAAGCATTTCCGGATGTTTTTGGCGCCGATCACTCCGGCGCGGCGCATTCGCCGGGAGCCACTCCGGCGGTGGATCTAGGTAAAAGCCCGGAGGGGCGATGCGGGGCGGTTGGCGATAGCTGCCGGGGAAGGGCGGCAGATCATTCCACAGGGGCGGCGCAGCGCGCCGCCGCCGGCGGCAGGGCGACATAGCCGCTATAAAATGCGGGAAATGTTCTGCTATCGCTAATAATAAAAACACCAATGCCCGCATGGGCATCAATTCACTCCTATGATATTGCCGGTGGGCGTTTCGTTGGAGAGAAATTTACCAAAATTATTGACATTATTTTGCTTGTATCGCTCACACCCGATCATTTTTAAAAACAAACGTTTAGGATTTTAATCGGAGGACGGGCTTGTAACTGATATTGTTTCTACACCGAACCATTGATCTTCGAGTTTTTTTGCGGCACCGTAACGGAGTGGCGCTAACCAGCTGGAATGGCAGCGCTTTTGAAGCAGGGGGAAATGGTGCGCATGAGTGATTGCTCACCGTGACAGGAAAGCGATACATCCATGTGGTGGACGACGAGGCTGTCGTCCGCGCGTCGATCGTGAGCCTCGTCGAAGAGCATGGCCCGTTCGAATGCCGCGAATATCGCAGCGGAGACGCCTTCCTTCAGGTGTTCGAGACGCTCGAGCCGGGCTGCGTCGTGCTCGACCTCCAGCTCGGAGGCGTGAACGGCATCGGCGTGATGCAGGTTCTGGCCCGCCACCCCGAACGTTTTCGCACGATCGTGATCACGGGCTTCGGCGACCTGCCGATGGCGATCGAGGCGTTTCGGGCCGGCGCGGTCGATTTCCTGTTCAAGCCCTACGAGACGCGGCCGCTGCTCGAGGCGGTTGATCGCGCCTTTTATCTGATCGATCACGGCGCCGAATCCCCTGCTCGCGTCGCCGAAGCCCAGGCGCGACTCGCGCGGCTTGACCCGTTCGAGTCCGGGATCTTCGCAGCGCTCATCCGCGGGCGCACGCATCAGGACATCGGCGAGGCCAACGGCCTCGACGCACGAGCGGTTCAGGTCCATCGCGCGCGCATCCTCGCGCTGCTCGAAGCGCCTTCGCTACTCGCCGCGATGCGCACCGCGGTCATTGCCGGCTGGACGATAGATTGAACCCGCTTTGCCGGGCGCGGCGGGGCTGCTCCGGCTACGGGCTTTCCCTGATCGTATTTCAACGCGTTACCCGCGCCGTCGCGGGCGGCTATAGCGGGCGGGTCGCGGTTGGCGGCGACGGCTCGTTCCTGCTTCGTCCCAATCCGAAGTAGCATCCGTTCCGATCCGCCGCCAGCCGCGACAGACAGGACCGGCATCACCCCCCGCCGGTCCTGTCCTCTTTCGCGCCGGTCAATAGCGCAGGCGAACCCCGCCATAGGCGGCGCGGCGCGGCTGGCCGAAGCCTGCGGCAGTCTCATAGCGTTGGTCGAACAGATTGTCGACGCGCGCGAACAGTTCGACCGCCGCCGTAACCGGCATAGCGGCGCGCAGGTTGACCAGCACATAGTCACCGAGCCGGACGCTGTTGGCCGCATTGTCGAAGCTGCCGGAGACATGCGAGACCGTCGCGCCGGTGGTCAGGCCGAACCACCAGCTATAATCGGCGGTGACGTTGACGCTCTGCCGCGGACGCCGGGCGAGCTCGTTGCCGAAATTGGGATCGCTGCGTTCGCGGTTGCGCGCATCGGTGAACGTATAGTTGGCGGTGACGCGCAGATCGCGCGTCGGCGCCATGCGCAGCTCGATTTCCGCCCCGCGCGATCGCGCGCGAGCAATATTGGCATAGGTGAAGGTGCCGAGATCGAAGTCGATCTGGTTGGTCACCCGCCGCTCGAACCAGGTCGCGCTGACGACGAGCGTGTCGCCGATCAGCCGCTGGGTGACGCCGGCGTCCCAGCCGCGCGCCTTTTCGGGCTGCAAGTCCAGAAAGCCGAAATCGCCGTAGAGCTGATAGAGCGACGGCGCCTTGAAGCCTTCGCCATAGCTCGCGCGCAGCGTGGTCGCGCCTTCATTGGGGCTGTACGCCAGATCGGCGCTCGCGGTGGTCGCATGTCCGAACGCGCTATGATCGTCGTAACGGATCCCGGCGCCGAGCGTGAGCCCGGCGAGCGGCTTCGCATGGAGATCGAGATAGACGCTGTCGGTGTTCGCCTTTGCGACCGCGCGGCCGAAGAAGGCGCCGACGGTGCGGAAGCGCTGCTGCTCATGTTCGGCGCCGAACGTCGCGTGGACCGAATCGCTCAGCTCGGCGATACCTTGATATTCGAAACGGAGGTTGCGGCCGCGCGCATCGAAATTCTTTACCGGCGCGCCGGCGGGATCGTAATTTGCGCGATCGACCAGCGTATAAGCGATGGCGAAGCGGTTTTTGAGCTTGTCCTCGAACAGCGCGGCGTTGAGCCCGGAATAACCGACCAGCTGCTGTTGGCGCTGATATTCGTCGGTGTCGCCGAACACAAAGTTGGGGGGTGGGGAGCCGTCGAGATCGACCTTGCTCTTGGTGTAATAGCCGCGCAGATCGAGTGATATTTGGTCGGCGAGCGTCACCACCGCCTTCAGATTGGCGCCGAACAGATGATAGCCGTCATCTTCTGTGCCGCGGTCGAAGGTCGAAAAGCCGTCGGTGGTCAGATAAGCCGCGCCCGCGCTGAGCGCGACGGGGCCCACCGTGCCCGAGACATTACCGCTCAGATGGCCATAGTCATAGCGCCCATATTCGCCGCGCGCGGACAAGGCGAAGCGCTCGGTCGGCGCGCGGGTGATGATGTTGACGACGCCGCCGATCGCTTGACTACCCCACAGCACCGATTGCGGCCCGCGCAACACCTCGATGCTCTCGAGATTGTCGGTCATGAGGTCGGCGAAGTTGAAGCCGCCGCCCGGCGACGCCGGATCGTTGAGTTTGACCCCATCGATCAACGCGACAGTCTGGTCGCTCTGCGCGCCGCGGATGAAGACGCTCGTGGTCGAGCCCGGGCCACCGTTGCGCTGGATGGTGACGCCGGGCAGCGTGCGCAGCAGATCGGCGAGCGGCACCGTCTGGCGCTGCTCTATTTCGTCGAGGCCGATCACGCTGATCGACTTGCCGACTTCGGACAATTTCGTCTCGCTGCGAGTCGCGGTGACGACGATCGTGTCGCTGTCGGCCTCTTCGGCGCGCGCGGCGCCAGGCAACAGCGTCAATGCGGTAAGGAGGGGGATAGTGAAGGTGCGCATGGACATACTCCAATGGATCGAGCCATCGGGATCACAGCCAAGCGCGACGATATGTCCTTCGCGTGCGACCCCGTTCGATGTCGCCACGCGAGGTCTGGCCTCGATCATGTGGTGCACCCCGCCCGCATGATGGAACGACCGCAACAGGCAGGTTTCCTGGCTCTCGGGTCTCAGCGAACCGTCCGGCCTTCCCGGATGCGAGGCATCCAGTGACGCGGGTGGACGATCGCTCGCCGATCACAGTTGCGGGGGCAGCCTCGGCCGACGGGACGATCCCGCTTCCGAATTCCCTTTTTCCCGTTTCCGGGACCTGTCGCGGCGCGGCTTCTAGGCGGCGCGGAACGGCGGCGCAAGATTTCATTGCGGCGCAGCACGCGCGACGGGCCGTGCGCATTGTGCGTTAGTGCGTTTACCGGGGTGATAATGCGTCTATAACGGCCGCGTGTGTGAGGTTGGCCCAGCTGTCGTCACAGGATCGGCGAGACGGATGAAATATCATAGTCTTGCAATGACAATCGGGGCAAAGCCGACTAAACGTGGACAGGGGCGGAGGGGGTTCGCCCCTGAAGGGTTCGGGGGAAGATTTGCGCACGTCGCTTTTTTCAGCAGCCGCAACGACGGCGCTGCTTGCCGCCATGGTATCGGGCACGGCGCTCCAGGCCCAAACCGTTCCGACTCAGCAGCAGCTCGCGCCGACCCGCGAGGAGATCGATCGCCGGCCGCAGCAACAGACGCCGCGCGGCGCGCGCCTGACGATCGACGGCGATATCGAACGCGCGCCCTGCGCGCTCGATGCGCCGGCCTATGCCGACATCAAGGTGACGATCAACGCGGCCGAGTTCCACAATCTCCAGGGTGTCAGCCCCGAGGAGCTCAAGCAAAGCTATGCCCAGCTGCTCGGCCCCGACCGGCCGATCAGCACGATCTGCACGATCCGCGACGCTGCGGCGACCGCGCTGCGCCGCAAGGGTTATCTCGCCGCGGTCCAGGTGCCGGTGCAGCGGATCGAGAATGGCGTCGTCAAGTTCGAGGTGCTGTTCGCCAAGGTCGTCGCGATCCGCGTGCGCGGCGACGCGGGCAAGGCCGAGACGCTGCTCGCCGGCTATCTGTCGCATCTCACCGAGGAGAAGATCTTCAACCGCTATGTCGCCGAGCGCTATCTGCTGCTCGCGCGCGACCTGCCGGGCTATGAGGTGCGGCTCGCGCTCAAACCCGCGGGCGGCGCGCCGGGCGAGCTGGTCGGCGAGGTCAGCGTGATCCGCACGCCGTTCGAGGTGAGCGCCAATCTGCAGAATTTCTCCTCGCGCAGCGCGGGGCGCTGGACCGGCGCGCTTGCGGCGCAGACTTATGGGCTGCTCGGCGGCGACCGGCTGAGCGCCTCGGTGTCGAGCACCGCCGACTTCAAGGAACAGCAGATCGTCCAGCTCGGCTATGACGCGAAGCTCGGCCGTGAGGGGCTCACCTGGAGCGGCAATTTCACTTATGCCTGGTCGAAGCCCGATATTGGACCCGTCGACAATACGATCGCCTCGAAGCTGATCGCGCACACGCTGTTCGCGACCGGCGAGCTGCGCTACCCGCTGGTGCGGACCCAGGCGTTCAGCCTGCTCGGCGCGGCCGGGCTCGACTATCTCAACCAGACGGTGACCTTCAAGGCGGTGCCGACAATGGGCACCCCGCTCGTCCAAGACCTCTCGCGGGATCATCTGCGCGTCGGCTTCCTGCGTCTCGACATGGACCTCGCCGATATTTCGGAGCGCCGCGTGCCGATGTGGCGGGCATCAGGGTCGTTCGAGTTCCGCCAGGGGCTCGACATTTTCGACGCTACGAAGCGGCTGACAACAGCGTCAACGGGTGTCGGGCCGAGCAGGCGTCTCGCCGATCCCACCTCAACACTGCTTCGCGCCTCGGCCACGCTCGAATATAATCTCGGCAACGGCTTCTGGATCATGGTGGCGCCGCGCGCGCAATATGCGTTCACGCCGCTGCTGAGCTTCGAGCAATATTCGGGCGGCAATTTCTCGATCGGGCGCGGCTATGATCCGGGCGCGATCATCGGCGATCATGGGCTCGGCAGCAGCTTCGAGCTGCGCTTTCCGCGCATGGCCCCGCTGCCCAAGGTCAATTTCTCGGTGTCGCCCTACACCTTCGCCGACATCGCCTGGGCGTGGAGCAAGAAGATCAACCGCACGGGCGCGCCCAACCCCGACCGCCTCGTCTCGATCGGCGCAGGCGCGCGAGCGACGCTCAACAACCGCTTCCGGCTCGACGCCACGCTCGCCATTCCGCTCGAGCGCGCCGGGCTGCAGACCCGCAACCACGACCCGCGCTTCCTCGTATCGCTTACCAGCAAGCTGTGGCCGTAGGACGATCGTTGATGCGCCAGGCCATCCGCCCCGCCGATCGCTTCGCCCGCCGCGGCCGCGGCGGGCGGAGCCATGCGCGGACGCTGACTTCGGCGCTGGCGGTGGCGACGATCCTAGCGCTGCCGGCCCGTGAGGCGGGCGCGCAGGTCATCGCCGGCTTTCAGGGCAATCCGGCGCAGGCTTCGACCACCGATTATACGGTCAGCGGATCGCTGATCACGGTCAACTCGCCGACCGCGGTGATCGACTGGACGCCTTTCGACACGCAGAGCGGCGGCGGCGCGATCGACTTCCTGCCGAGCGGCTACAGCGTCACCTTCGAAAACAGCGCGGCCAACCAGGGCGGCTTCACCGTCCTCAACCGCGTCCTTCCCACCGACGCGACGCGCGCGATTGCGCTCAATGGCCATGTCATCAGCCAATTCCGCGACAATGCCGGCGCGGTCACCGGTCTCAGCGGCAACGTCTGGTTCTACAGCCCGGGCGGCATCCTCGTGGGCAGCACCGCTACCCTGGATGTCGGCGGGCTGGTGCTGTCGACCGCCGACATCGGCAGCGTCGGAGCATCGGTGAACACCCAGATCGCGGCGCAGGGAACCTCAGTGCAGATCGCCGGTGGCGCCACGATCAACACCGGCAATTATCTTGCGGTCATAGCGCCCCAGATCATCCAGAACGGCACGGTGCAGTCGGACGGCAGCGTCGCCTATGTCGCCGCCACGCAGGCCAATATCAGCATCAGTGGCGGCCTGTTCGACATCTCGATCCCCGCGGGTGGCGGAACCGCCACGGCCACGGCGATCGCGCATGGCGGGTCGACCGAGGTCGTCGCCGACGGGGCAGGCGTTTCACGCGGCATCTATCTGGTCGCAATCCCCAAGAACACCGCGATCTCGATGGCGCTGTCGGGGGGCAATCTTGGCTTTCAGGTCGCCAATGGCGCGGTGATGACCGATCAGGGCGTCGTGCTGTCGGCGGGATTCGACGTCAATCCGTCGTTCGGCAGCCCGGGCGGTCTATCGGCGGGCACCGAAGGGACGAACTCCGCCTCCTTGAGCGGCGGAAGCTTCAGCAGCCCGGTCTATATTCCCTCCTCTTCCACGACCAACTTCAGCGGCGCCACATTCGGCAGCGGTTCGTCGGTCAGCCTGAGCGGAGAGGGTCCGCTTTTCCTCAACAACGCCACGTTCAACGGCGACACGGTTTTCACCAACAGCAACGGCAGCGGCCAATTCTTCTTTCTCACCGGCAGCCATTTCACCGCGTCCGCCGGCGGGATTCGGACACAGGGAAGCGGCGGCTTCTCCTTCCAGGACAATATCTACGACGCCGATCTCACCTGGCTCGCGCAATCCCCCAACCTGCAGATCATCGGCGGGGTCTTCCACGGCGTTACCACGATCGATTCGAGCCTCAGCGCGACGGCAGCCAATACCGTCGGCCGGCAGATTTCGCTGAGCGCTTTCGGCAACCCGCTGGTCTTCGACACCGACCTCACCATCCGCGCCGAAGGCATCGGCAATCAGAACTTCTCGGGAACGGGCGGCTCGGTCTTCGTTCAGGCGCTGGGCGGCGCGATCGACTTCGGCGGCGCGGTGTCGATCGTCGCCGACGGCCGTGGTGGCATACCCACCGCCGGCGATGGCGGTCAGGGCCATGGCGGCAACATCTTTCTCAGCACCAATTCGGGCGGCCACATCGCGTTCGCCGATGGTTTCGCGCTGTCGGCGCGCGGCATCGGCGGACAATCGGCCACCGGCCAGGGTGGTGTCGGCCTGGGCGGGGTCATCAATTTCACCAGCAACAGCGGCGCGACGATCAGCGCGGGAGGCGTGCCGTCCAGCATCACGCTCGACGGACAGGGCGGATCGGGCAACGCCGTCGGCGGCGATTCCTCGGGCGGGAATTTCAGCGCCTATGTCGATGGCAGCAACTCCCATATCACCTTCCTCAATGCGTTGAGCGTCAATGCGGACGGCGTCGGCGGCTTTGGGCAGCAGGTGGCGGGCAACGGCACGGGCGGCTCGATCGCGTTCTCAGCGACGAATCTCGGCGCGCTGTCGATGGTGGATAGCGATTTGTCGGCACGGGGCGTCGGCGCGAATACCGAAGGCGGCGGGCCCGGCGGCTTGGGCCAGGGCGGCATCGTCGGCCTTTATTCGAACTCCGGCGCGTCGGTGTCCGCGAATGGCCTGGTCGCCGCCTCGGTGGAGGGCGAGGGCGGATCGGGCGATTCGGGCGGCATCGGCGAGGGCGGTCACGTCCAGATGGACGCGCGCGCCGGCAGCTCGCTCCAGCTATTGCAGGGCTTCAATGGCGATGCGCTGGGGCTCGGCGGGAACAGCTCGGGCGCCGGCGCGACCGGCGGAAGCGGAGATGGCGGCACCTTTTTCGGCTTTGCCGACGATGGCGCGACCAACCTGACCATCAGCGGTCCCACCATTTTCAACCTCAAGGGAAGCGGTGGGGCATCGACCAGCGGGACGGGCGGCTTCGGGCACGGCGGCAACGCGCAGCTGATGGTGCGCGGGGGCACCGCCACGATCAACAACGCGCTGACGATCATCGCCGATGGCCAAGGCGGACCCGGCAGCACCGGTGGCAGCGCTTCGGGCGGCACGTTCAGGCTGCTCTCGTCCTTCGCGGTCGACCCCAACAACCCCTCAACCGTGCTTACCCCGAACGATCCCGGCACCCTGACGCTGAACACGCTGACCGCCGAACTGTCGGGGCTCGAAGCGACAGGCGGCGGCTCGTCCGAAGGCTTTTTCCTGATCAACACCGCGGGCGGCTCGATCTCGATGGCATCGGCGACGATCCGGGCCCTCGGCACCAGCCCCGCGCCGGCCCAGAACGAGGTGTCGGCGGGCGACGGCAATATCAATCTCGGCAATTTTCAGGTGACGACAGGCAGCGGCGTGGCCACCGCCGTGGACTTTTTCTTGGATCCAAACGGGACGATCAGCTTTTCGAGCTGCACCGTCAACGGCCAGACTTGTGCCCCGCCCACGCCGCGCCTGGGGCCGCCGCCACCGCCTCCCCAGATCGATCCGACCCAGCCGCCGGGCGCCACCGTCGGCGCCCCCTATTCGACGCAGATCGTCGTCTCGGGCGGCACGCCGCCCTACACCTATTCGGTGCCGCCGGGATTCCTTCCGCCCGGCCTGACGCTGGACACGACCACCGGCGTGATCAGCGGCACGCCGACCAGCGTGGGCACCTATAATTTCACCGTGACGGTGACCGATTCGGCGAACGTCACGGTGGAGCGCAGCTTCGCCCTCGCGGTCAGCACGGGGCAGGTCAGCCCGCCGCCGCCCGTGGTCGATCCGCCGGTCTCGCCACCACCGCCACCGCCACCACCGCCGGTCGAGGAACCGCCTCCGTCTCCCCCTCCGCCGCCGGTCGAGGAACCGCCACCTCCCCCGCCGCCGCCACCACCTCCCGTGGAGGAGCCCCCTCCCTCGCCACCGCCGCCGGTGACGGAGGATCCGGAGGTGATCGAGGTCGTGCAGACGGAGACCACAAAGATCACGACGAGCGTCCAATCGAGCCTCAAGGTCACGCATGTGTCCAGCAGCGGGGGCTCGGCCAGCGGCTCGGGTGGCGCGGATGCCGGCGGGAGCGACAGCGGCGGCTCGGCCTCAGGCTCCAGCGACAGCGGCACCGCCGCCGCGAGCGCGGCCGCTGATGACGGTTCGGGCGGGGATTCCGCCGCCGATGAGGGCGGTGACGAGGAGAGCGGCGAGGATAGCGGCGCGCCCGCGTCGGGTAATGTTGCGGGCGCCAACGTCCTGATCGACATGAGCAGGGTCGGCGCCGGCGGCCAGCAGATCGACACGCCGGTCACCAGCAGCGGCAACAGCAGCCTGTGGAGCGGCGAGGACGGCCTTGGCGAACTCGGCGGCAACCCATGATGGACAAGTGACAATGCGTGATCCGACCCGCCCCAGAGACCCCTTCGCCCGCGCCAATCGCGGCGGCCGGAACCGCGCCCGCACGGTCACCTCGATCCTCGCGGTGGCGACGATCCTGGCGATGCCGACGCGCGAGACGATCGCGCAGAACATGACCGGCGCGTTCGACGCGATGCCGAGCGGCACCGATATGAGCAACGGCGCCGGCACCTTCTATCAGGGCACCAATTTCACCATCTCGCGCGGGGACAATGTGGATACCGTCACGATCACCGCCCCAACCGCGGTGATCGACTGGACGGCGACCGCCAATGCGCAGGCCGGCACCGGCACGATCGACATCATGCCCTCAGGAACGGTCGCCACCTTCCAGGAACAGTTCGGCAACCAGGGCGGCTTCACCGTGCTCAACCGACTGCTTCCGACAGGCGCCAACACCAGCCGGCCCGTGTCGCTCAACGGCCTGATCCAGAGCCGGGTGCGCGATGCGAACGGCGCTTTCATTCCGGGCGGCAATGTCTGGTTCTACAGCCCCGGCGGCATCCTCGTCGGCAGCGGCGCCACGATCGACGTCGGAGGATTGTTCCTGACCACCGCCGACGTTCCCAACATCAACGCCGATCTCGATACGGACGGCTTTGTCGCGGGCGCCCACACCGGCGTCAGCACCGCCACCGCCAAGATCGAAATCCGATCGACCAATATCACCGCTGATAATTACGTCGCGGTGCTCGCCCCGCAGATCGAGCAGGCGGGATCGGTCAATGCGCGGGGCGCCGTCGCCTATGTCGCCGCGGTCCAGGCCAATATCGCTGGGGATGGAGGTCTTTTCGACATCTCGGTTCCGCTGGGCGGGGGGACGTCGGTGGCGAACGCCATCACGCACAGCGGCAGCACGACCGTCCAGGTCGATGTCGCGGGCGAGCCCAGTCACGGCATCTACGCGGTGGCCATTCCGAAGAACACTGCGATCACCATGCTGCTGGGCGGCAACATCGGCTTCAGTGTCGCCTCGGGTGCGGAAAGCACGCCACGCGGCATCGTCCTGTCGGCTGGACGCGACGTGGCCGGGACCGCGATCGGCGACCTCGGAGACCCCTCAGCGGGCGCCGGGACGGGAAGCGTCAGCATCAGGGGCGGGGGTGCGAACCTGAGCGGCCCGATCTATGTGCAAAGCAAGAACGCGCTCACCCTCTCGGGCGGCACCTATGGCGGCGACACGCTCATCCGCTCGCCCGGCGCGGCGGTAACGATCGACACGTCGACCGCATCCACCACCTTCCAGAACGGGCTCGTCGTCGATACTAGCCAGAGCCTGGCGACGGCGGCGTCGCAGGGGGGCGCGATCACGCTGTCGGCGAGCGGCGGGCGCTCGCTGTCGTTCGCGGGCAATGTCAATCTCGAAGCCGAGGGCTATGGCACCGGCAATTTCAACGGCACCGGCGGCACGATCAACGTCAGCGCCAATGGCGGCGACATCAGTTTCGGCAGCGCGCTGGTCGCGGATGCCGGCGGCAATGTCGGCAGGACCCCGACCAGCGGCAATGGCGGGATCGGGCAGGGCGGCACCATCACGATCGCCGCCACCAATTCGGGCGGCGCGATCAGCATCGCGGCCGGCCTCAATCTCACGGCTTTTGGGACCGGCGGGGATTCGAGCGACGCGCTGGGCGGCGCGGGACGCGGCGGCACGGTCAGCGTTCAGGCCAATTCGGGCGGCACGGTCGATATCATCGGCAGTTCGGGCACCGTCAACCTCGTCGCGTCGGCCGAAGGCGGCTTCGGCGCCACGGGCGGCGGCGCCACGACAGCGGTCGGCCGCGCCGAGCTGCGCGCGGCGGGCGGCACGATCACCATCGGCAACGCCAACACGCCGACGGGCGTGTCGCTGTTCGCTCACGCCAATGGCGGCGACACCACCCAGACCGGCACGGTCGGCACGGCGAGGGCGGGAACGACGGGCATCTACACCTCGGGCGCGGGCACGGTGACGGTCTACGGCCTCGCCGTGGCGGCGGCGCCGGCGAACGCCGGCCAGGAAACCTCGTCCGCCGGCGATGCTTTCGGCGGCAAGTTCGAGCTGCTCAACGACGGCAGCGGCGCGGTCAACCTTCATGGCGGGCTCAGCGTGCTGCTCGACGCCTTCGGCGGCTATAATGGCGACGGCGGCAATGGCGGCGCGGGCACAGCCGGCACCGCCACGATCAGGGCGGACGGCACCACGACGACCACGATCGACGGTCTGCTCTCGCTGACCGCCGAGGGCCGCGGCGGCGGCGCCGGCGACGGCGGTACCGGCGGCCTGGGCAGGGGCGGCACGATCATCCTCGGTGGAGGCACCGGAACGCTCGGGCTCCCCGAGGTCTCGATCCAAGCTCCCGGTGTGGGCGGCGTCGGCGCCAATGGCGAAGGCAGCGGCGTCGGCGGCAGGTTCGAACTGCTGGCATCGGGCGGCGACATCGAGATCGACGGCAACCTGACGGTGCCGGACCTGGATCCGGCGGGGCTTACCGGCAGCAGCACCGGCGGAACCTTTCTGTTCAGCGCCAGCAACGCCACGATCGACATCGCGGGCGACGCCACAATCATCGCGAGCGGCAGCCTGCCTCCCTCCACGCCGCCGCAGTTGACGACCGCGAACGGCGGCACCATCACGATCGGCGGCGACCTCCTGGCCAGCGTTCCAGAGGCCGGCACGGTGAGCTTCGTGGGCGCCGCGAACTCGATAAGCTATGCCACCTGCACCGTGAACGGCAACAGCTGCGCGCCGACCTCGCCGCCACCTCCGCCGCCGCCGCCGCCACCGCCGCCGCCGCCGCCGCCGCCGCCACCGCCGCCGCCGCCACCCCCTCCGCCGCCGCCGCCACCCCCGCCGCCTCCGCCTCCGCCCCCGCCGCCTCCGCCCCCTCCGCCGCCGCCGCCGCCGCCGGTGACCGAGGATCCCGAGGTCGTCGCGGTGGTGACGAAGGAGATCGACAGGATCACGACCAGCGTCCAATCGTCGCTGCGGACGACGCGGGTCGCCGGTGGCAGCGTCGCGTCGGGCGGTGCGCTTGATGCGGGTGGAGGCGCCGGGGGGGCGGGCGACAATGGCGTCGCTGGCGCCGACAACGCCGCCTCGGGCGATAGCGGCGGTGACGCCGCGGCCGACGCCGCCGGCGATGACGAGAGCGCCGACAGCGGCGCGCCCGGCTCGTCGGGCGGCGGCGGCAATGGCCTGATCGACATGAGCCGCGTCGGCGCCGGCGGCCAGCAGATCGACGCGCCGGTGACGAGCGGCGGCAACAGCAGCTTATGGAGCGGCGAGGACGGCCTCGGCGAGACTCCGGGAGGAAATCAGTAAAATGTCCAAGAGTCCTCTCGCATCGGGCGTCGCGCTGTTCGCAGCGCTGATGCTCGCCGCGCCCACGGCCGCGCCGGCCGCGCGCGCCGCCTCCGGTGGCGCCCTCTCGCTGCGCAACAGCTTCCGGATCGGCTCGGGCGGGGTGCTGTGCACCGCCCAGAACCGTTCGACCGGACCCGCGCTGGTGAACATGTTCGACCGCGGCTACCGGATCGTGTGCCGCGATGCGGCGGCGCCGGTCGGGCGGCTGTTCGCGCTGCGCAAGGGCCAGGACGATCCGCTCGCGCGGGTCGCCGCCAGCGCCGAGACAAAGGTCGATTGCCAGCCCCCGGCGAGGATCTCGATCGAGGGGCTCGGCGCGGTGCAGGCGCGGGACTGCGTCGATCCGACCAACCAGCTCGCTTATAAAAGCTATGCCTACACTAAGGGCAACACCGTCTATGTCGCCGACGGATTGAGCGGCTATGACAGCGCGCTCCAGCTCGGGCTGCGCACGATCGTCGCCGACGCGATCGTCAAGGGCGAGGTGCAGGTCGCGACCACCTCGGCCGGCGATCCTGCCGCGTTCGCGCGGGTTCAGGCGGGCGCGCTCGACAGCGACAGCGCGCTTGCCGAGGCCTATGCGCGCAACAATGATGGCTCCTATGCCGAAGCCGGAGAGTTTTTCGAGGCGCTGGTCGAGCGCGATTCGAGCGGGGCTAAGGCCGATACACGGCTTTCCGAATATCTGGCCAACCAGGCGCTGCAGGAATCGAACCAGCGCAACTTCTCGGCCGCCGACATGCTGTTCGCGCGCGCCTCGACCCCCAGCGCGCTCGCCGATCCGATCACCGGACGGATGCTGCGCAACTTCCACGCTATCCACAATCTCAACCAGAACCGGCTTCAGGAAGCGGTCGCCGAACTCGCCAAGCCAGTCGCCGAGATCGAGCAGCGCAAGGCCGCCGATAGCAAGCTCGCGGCCGGCGAGATTTCGGATGACGTCGCCGAGGATCTCAACCGCGAGAGCAAGGGGATGAGCGAGCTGGGCGGAGCGCTCGACGGGCAGCTCCAGCCGTTCGAGCGCGCGCAGATCCTCGACGCGCAGGCGCTCCAGCTGCGCGGCGTCGCCTACCGCATCGACAAGGATTATGCGAAAGCGCGGCGGAGCTTCGACGAGGCGATCCGCGCGATGCAGTCGGTGCGCGAGGGCAAGCTGAACAGCACCGGCTGGCTGCGCTCGAACATCCAGAGTGAGCTCGCGCTGGTCGCCGAGGCCGAGGGCAATATGGGCGAGGCCGAGCGCCTTTATGCCGACGCGCTCCAGGTCGTCGAAATCCAGCACCCCAACACCGCGATCTCGCTCGGTGCGAAGGCGCGTTTCGCGGGCTTCCTGAGCCGCCACGGCCAAGGCGATCGCGCGCTGACCATGTATGGCGAGGTGATCGCGGCGGCCGAGAATCTGCCGGGTGCAATGAGCTCGATCCGCTCGCTGCTGCGGCCCTATTTCCGGCTGCTGGCCGAGCGTTCGGGGAGCGATCCCAAGGCGGTCGCGTTGATGTTCACCGCCGGGCAGGTGATGCTCCGCCCCGGTATCGCGCAGACCCAGGCGCTGCTCGCGCGCGAGCTCTCGGGCGGCGATGACGAGGCGGCGAGCCTGTTCCGCCAGTCGGTGACGCTGTCGCGTTATATCGCGCGCGCCACCGGCGAGATCGCCCGGATGACCGCCACCCCCAATCCCGCCGAGCGCCCCGCGCTTCAGGATGCCCAGGCGCGGCTCGCCCGCTATTCGCGCGACCAGACCGCGCTCCAGGCCAAGCTTGCGCAATTCCCGCGCTATCGGGTGCTGTCGCCCGCGACGATGCCGCTCGACGAGCTGCAAAAGGCCCTCCGCCCGGGCGACGGCTATTACAAGATCACCCTCGTCTCGCAGGATGTCTACGCGATGTTCGCGAACCGTGAGGTCGCGCGCGCCTGGAAGCTCGACATGACCGCGAAGGAACTCGAGGACATGGTCGCCCAGATCCGCGATTCGGTGGTCAAGATCGAAAATGGCCAGGTCGCGACCTATCCGTTCGACGTGGTGCTCGCGCGCAAGCTCTATGTGGCGCTGATGGGTCCGGTCGACGCAGAGGTCCACACGGTGACCAACCTGATCTGGGAGCCCGACGGGCCGCTGCTCCAGCTCCCCGCCAATCTGCTGCCGACCGAGCAGGCCGGAGTCGATTCCTATCTGGCGCGGATCAAGAAGCCTAATGCCGACGATTTCGATTTCCGCGGCGTCGCCTGGCTCGGCCGCGATCGCGACATTTCGACGGTGGTCTCGCCTCGTTCCTTCGTCGACGGGCGCGACGTGGCGGGCTCAAAGGCGACCAAGGGCTATCTGGGCCTGGGTGAAAATGCCCGGCCCGCGCTCAATCCCTTCTTCGTGCCGCCGCCGGCGATGGCCGACAGCTGCGCCTGGCCGCTCGGCAACTGGAACAACCCGATCTCCTCGTCCGAACTCGCGCTCGCGAGCGGGTTCATCGGACGCGATAAATCGGTGCTGGTCACAGGCGCGGCCTTCTCCGACTCGGCGATCGAGGGACGCACCGATCTTGCCGATTACCGGATCATCCATTTCGCGACCCATGGGCTGGTGACCGCGCCGCGCCCCGAATGCCCTGCGCGGCCTGCGCTGCTCACCTCGTTCGGCGGGGGCACCTCGGACGGGCTGCTGTCGTTCAAGGAGATCTTCGATCTCAAGCTCGACGCGGATGTGGTGGTCTTGTCGGCGTGCGACACCGCAGGCATGGCGACGGTTTCGGCCACGCGCGAGGCGGGCGTCACCACCGGCGGCAACTTCGCGCTCGATGGGCTGGTTCGCGCCTTTGTCGGCGCGGGCGCGCGGACGGTGATCGCCAGCCACTGGCCGGTTCCCGACGATTTCAACGCCACCAAGCGGCTGATCACGGGGCTGTTCACCGCGCCGCCGGGCACGCCGATGGCGACCGCTATGCGCAAGGCGCAAATCGGCCTGATGGACGATGCCAACACCTCGCATCCCTATTACTGGTCGGCCTTCGCAATCGTCGGTGACGGCGAGCGGCCGTTGCTCCCCGCTACGCCGGTCCCCGGCGGCGTGGTGCAGGGGACGCATTGATCGTCTGAACGGGACGATACGGCCCCGCCTCTAAGGGAGCTTGCGTCTGCCTCATATGTCGATTGTTTCGGGGCCGTGACTGGACCGAGCGGTGGCGCGAACATATATAGAACGATATGGCCCAGCTCGATGTCCGGCAGAAGCTCGAAATCCTGGCCGATGCCGCCAAATATGACGCGTCCTGCGCGTCGTCTGGAACGGCCAAGCGGGATTCGGCCGGCGCGACAAAGGGTATCGGGTCGACCGAGGGGATGGGCATCTGCCATGCCTATGCGCCCGATGGCCGCTGCATATCGCTGCTCAAGCTGCTGCTGACCAACAGCTGCATCTTCGACTGCCATTATTGCATCAACCGCAAGAGCTCGAATGTCCGTCGCGCCCGGTTCACGGCCGCCGAGGTCGTGGACCTCACGCTCGCCTTCTATCGGCGCAACTATATCGAGGGACTGTTCCTGTCGTCGGGGATCATCCGCTCGCCCGACTACACGATGGAACAGATCGTCGAAGTCGCGCGGTCGCTGCGCGAGGACCATCAGTTTCGCGGCTATATCCATCTCAAGACGATACCCGATGCCGATCCGGCGTTGGTCGAACAGGCGGGGCGGCATGCCGATCGCATCTCGATCAACGTCGAATTGCCGACCGCAGCCGGACTCGCGCGCCTCGCGCCCGAAAAATCCGAGGCGCGGATTCGCGGCGCGATGGCGAGCATGAAGGCCGCGATCGAAGATGGGGCGGACGCGAGCCGCCGCTACGCGGCCGCGCCGCGCTTTGCGCCCGCTGGCCAGTCAACCCAGATGATTGTCGGCGCCGACGCCGCCAGCGATCGCGACATCGTTACGGCGGCAAGCGGCCTCTATGATCGTTTCGCGTTGCGCCGCGTCTATTATTCGGCGTTCAGCCCGATTCCCGACGCATCGGCGGTCCTGCCACTGCGTCGCCCGCCGCTGATGCGCGAGCACCGGCTTTATCAGTCGGACTGGATGATGCGATTCTACGGCTATCAGGCCGCCGAGCTCGCCGCCGCCACCGACGCGCAGGGCATGTTGCCGCTCGATATCGATCCCAAGCTCGCCTGGGCGCTCAATGCGCGGGCGATATTTCCGGTCGATATCAACCGCGCGCCCCGCGAACTGCTGCTGCGCGTGCCGGGGCTGGGGCTCAAGGCGGTCGATGCGATCATCGCCTCGCGCCGCTGGCGCCGACTCGCGCTCGCCGACGTCGGGCGGTTGTCGCGCTCGATCGCCAAGCTCCGTCCCTTCATCGTCGCGAGCGATTGGCGGCCGACCCATTTGATCGACCGGATCGACCTGAAGGCGCGAACGTCCGGCCAGCTCGAGCTGTTCGGCTGATCATTCTCACGGAGATGATCCCCAATGACCTGGCGCATCGTCCTTTCGCGTCCCGATGATTTCGAAGGCTGGCGCGATGCGGCGCGGGCGCTGGCGCTGGGCGATGCCGCGCCGGGCGATGTCATCTGGTGCCTCGAGGGGGAGGGCGGCGATCTGTTCGGCGGAGACGCGCGGCCATTGCCTCCGCCGGCAGTCCCGCCCTTCTCGGTGCCGAAGCGATTCCTCGATCTGGCCGAAAACGTCGTGCTCCACCGTTCATCCGAGCGCTTCGCCTTGCTCTACAGCATGCTGCTGCGATTGCGCGACGCGCCGGCCGCGATCAACGACGCGGCGGATCCGCTCCGCCGCCGGCTCGAACTGCTCGCCAGCGAGGTTAGACGCGATATTCACAAGATGCGCGCCTTCGTCCGATTCCGCGAGCTCGACGGCAGCTATGTCGCCTGGTTCGAGCCCGATCATCATATCGTCCGCGCCAACGCCGGCTTCTTCGCGCGGCGCTTCGCGACGATGCGCTGGTCGATCCTGACGCCCGAACTGTCGATCGGCTGGGACGGCGAGCGGCTTCGCGAGGCGCCTGGCGCGACTCGCGCCGAAGCGGGCGCCGGCGATCCCGTCGAGCAGCTGTGGAAGGGCTATTATGCCGCGATTTTCAATCCGGCCCGTCTCAAGACCCGCGCGATGGTCAAGGAAATGCCGCGAAAATATTGGGCCAACATGCCCGAAACCGCGTTGATACCCACACTGATCGCGGGCGCCCGGGCGCGCGAGACCCGGATGGTGGAGCAGGTCGTGACCGGAGGAAACACCAAGCAGGCTTGGGAAGCGTTGCGCGAGGAGGCCGCGCATTGCACGCGCTGCGGGCTCTACAAATGCGCCACCCAAACGGTGTTCGGCGAGGGGCCTGCCGATGCCGAGCTGATGATCGTCGGCGAGCAGCCCGGCGATCAGGAGGACCTGGCGGGCAAGCCGTTCGTCGGGCCAGCCGGGCAGATGCTCGATCGCGCGCTCGTCGAGGCGGGGATCGACCGGTCGCGCACCTATGTCACCAACGCGGTCAAGCATTTCAAGTTCGAGCCGCGGGGCAAGCGCCGCATCCATGCCAAGCCCAATGCCGGCGAGATCGCCGCCTGCCGCTGGTGGCTCGACCAGGAGCGCGCGATCATCGTGCCGAAGAGGATTGTCATGCTCGGCACCACGGCGGTCCACGCGTTGCTCGGCAAGGCGCTGACGCTCAGCTCGCAGCGCGGGCGCGACATCCTGTTGCCGGGCGACGCGATCGCGCGCGCCACCATCCACCCGAGCTTTCTGCTGCGCATGCCCGATCGTACCCGCGCCGACGAGGAATATCGCCGGTTCGTCGAGGATCTGGCGGCCGCGGCACCATCTTGAAGCCGCTCCGGTTGTGCCGGCGCTCAAGCAAAAGGGCGGGCGGCCATTGGCCACCCGCCCTCGTCATGCATTGAATCGATGGATCAGAGCTTGCCGGTCAGCTCCGGCACCGCCTTGAACAGATCAGCGACAAGGCCGATGTCAGCGACCTGGAAGATCGGCGCGTCCTCGTCCTTGTTGATCGCGATGATCGTCTTCGAGTCCTTCATGCCGGCGAGATGCTGGATCGCGCCCGAGATGCCGACCGCGACATAGACTTCGGGGGCCACGATCTTGCCGGTCTGCCCGACCTGATAATCGTTCGGCACATAGCCTGCGTCGACCGCGGCGCGCGATGCGCCGACCGCGGCGCCGAGCTTGTCGGCAAGCGGCTCGATGATGCTGTGGAAGTTTTCGCTGTTCTGGAGCGCGCGTCCGCCCGACACGATCACCTTGGCCGAGGTCAGTTCGGGGCGCTCGGACTTGGAGATCTCGGCGCCGACGAAGCTCGACAGGCCGGCGTCGCCCCCCCCTGAAACCGCCTCGACGGTGCCCGAGCCGCCCTCGCGCGCGGCCTTCTCGAAGGCGGTCGCGCGGACGGTGATCACCTTCTTCGCGTCCGACGACTGCACGGTCGCAATCGCGTTGCCGGCATAGGTCGGCCGGGTGAAGGTGTCGGCGCTTTCGACCGAAAGAATCTCGGAGATCTGCATCACGTCGAGCAGGGCCGCGACGCGCGGGGCGATATTCTTGCCGTTGGCAGTGGCCGGCGCGAGAAAGGCGTCATGGTGGCCCATCAGCTCGACGACGAGCGGCGCGACATTCTCCGGCAGCGCATGGCCGAAAGCGGCGCCGTCGGCGACATGGACCTTGCCGACGCCGGCGATCTTCGCCGCCTGTTCGGCCACCCCGCCGACGCTTTCGCCGGCGACCAGCAGATGAACTTCGCCGAGCTTCGAGGCCGCGGTGATGGTGGCGAGCGTCGCGTCCTTGACCGCTCCGCCCTCATGTTCAACCCAGACGAGCGTTTTCATCCTGCAACTCCGTTCTTCTGGCGGCTCACGCCGCAACCCCCAGGGCCTTGAGCTTAGCGACAAGCTCGTCAACATCGGCAACCTTGACGCCCGCCGAGCGCTTGGGCGGCTCGGCGACCTTGAGCGTCTTCAGCCGCGGCGACACGTCGACGCCATAATCGGCCGGGGTCTTCTGCGCGAGCGGCTTGGACTTGGCCTTCATGATGTTCGGCAGCGACGCGTAGCGCGGCTCGTTGAGGCGCAGATCGGTGGTGATGATCGCCGGAGCCTTGAGACTGACGGTCTCGAGGCCACCGTCGACCTCGCGCGTGACCTTCACCGTGTCGCCCTCGACCTCGACCTTCGACGCGAAGGTGCCTTGCGGCCGGCCGGTGAGCGCGGCGAGCATCTGGCCGGTCTGATTCGAATCGTCGTCGATCGCCTGCTTGCCGAGGATGACGAGGCCCGGCGCCTCCTCCTCGACGATCTTGGCGAGCAGCTTGGCGACGCCGAGCGGCTCGACCTCGGTCTCGCTGACCACCAGGATCGCGCGGTCAGCACCCATTGCGAGCGCGGTGCGCAGCGTCTCTTGCGCCTTCTGCTCACCGATCGACACCGCGACGATCTCGGTCGCCACACCCTTTTCCTTGAGGCGGATCGCTTCTTCGACCGCGATCTCGTCAAAGGGGTTCATCGACATCTTGACGTTGGCGAGGTCGACGCCGCTGCCGTCCATCTTGACGCGCGGTTTGACGTTGTAATCGATCACCCGCTTCACGGGCACGAGTATCTTCATGTCTCGTTCCTCTCTAAGGCGTCACGCCAGCGAAGGCTGGCATCTCGGGAGCGGAGCGAGCCCGACTCTCCTGAGACCCCGGCCTCCGCCGGGGTGACGGGTTTGATGGTTAGGCGGCCTTCTTCACCTCGGCGACGATCTTCTTCGCGGCGTCGCCCAGATCGTCGGCGGGAACAATCGCGAGGCCCGAGCCTGCGAGCAGGTCCTTGCCCTGCTGGACATTGGTGCCCTCGAGCCGGACCACCAGCGGGACCGACAGGTTCACTTCCTTCGCCGCGGCGATGATGCCCTCCGCGATGATGTCGCAGCGCATGATCCCGCCGAAGATGTTGACGAGGATGCCCTTCACCGCCGGATCGCTCAGGATGATCTTGAAAGCCGCGGTGACCTTCTCCTTGTTGGCGCCGCCGCCGACGTCGAGGAAGTTCGCCGGGAACATGCCGTTGAGCTTGATGATATCCATCGTCGCCATCGCGAGGCCGGCGCCGTTGACCATGCAGCCGATGTCGCCGTCGAGCTTGATATAGGCGAGATCATATTGCGACGCCTCGATTTCGGCGGGATCCTCCTCGGTCTCGTCGCGCAGCGCGAGGATATCGGCGTGGCGGTAGAGCGCGTTCGAGTCGAAGCTGACCTTGGCGTCGAGCACCAGCAGCTTGCCGTCGGTGGTCTCGACCAGCGGGTTTACCTCGAGCATCGACATGTCGGTCGCGATGAAGGCGTTGTAGAGCTGCTCGGCGAGCTTGACCGCCTGCTTGTTGAGATCGCCCTTCAGCTTGAGCGCGAAGGCAACCGCGCGGCCATGATGCGGCATGAAACCCTCGGCCGGATCGATCACGATGGTGCGGATCTTTTCGGGCGTGTCGTGCGCGACCTGTTCGATGTCCATGCCGCCCTCGGTCGACACGATCATCGCGATTCGGCCGGTCTTCCGGTCGACCAGCATCGACAGATAATATTCGGATTTGATGTCGGCGCCGTCGGTCACATACAGGCGGTTGACCTGCTTGCCGGCCTCGCCGGTCTGGATCGTGACGAGCGTGTTGCCGAGCATATCGGTGGCGTTGGCCTTGACCTCGTCGACCGATTTGGAGAGGCGGACCCCGCCCTTCGCGTCGGGGGCGAGCTCCTTGAACTTGCCCTTGCCGCGGCCGCCGGCGTGGATCTGCGCCTTGACCACATAGATCGGCCCCGGAAGCTTTTTCGCGGCCTCGACCGCCTCGTCCACGCTGAGCGCGGCATAACCGGCGGGAACCGCCACGCCGAACTTCGCCAGCAGTTCCTTGGCCTGATATTCATGGATGTTCATGGTCGAGCCTAATCCTCAGTCCGATCAAATCGGTCGGGCTTAAGCATGAAAGGGGAGCGTTGAAAACCCCAACCGCAGCGATTCGCGTGCTGCATCGCAATAGAGATTGTTTGCCGGCCGAAAATCAGCTTGCGATCGAGCAGCCGATTCCGGCCTTGAGGACCACCGAAACGATCTCGGGATCGTTGAGCGCGCGCAGCCGGTAGACGAGTTCGTCGACGCTCATGCCGCGCATGTCGTGGCTCGCGAGCCCGCCCAGCGACTGCAGCCGCTTGAGTTGCACCAGCGACAGCCGGTCGACCATCCGTTCGGCCATGCAGCTCGCGACGCGCGGCCGCAGCCCGGCCTCGATCAGCTTGCTGCGCACCCGCGCCTCGGGCGAGACGGTGGCGCAGCCGGCGAGCGCCAGCGCGGCGATGGAAAGGGCAAGGAGGCGGGCGATGCGCATAGGTTTCTCGGGTAGGGCTGGTCGGGATGTCCGCACCCTGCGGCGCGGCGGCTTGATCGGCCATGAACGGATTGCGCTGCCGAAGCAACGCCGGCGCGTCATCGCTGCTCGTCGCTGATCCATTTGGCCACGGTCCGGGGGCGAAAGGCGCGCATCCGGCCGATCAGCGCGGCGGGATTGTCGTCGACCATCAGCATCGCCCGGTGGACCTCGCGCAGGAAGCCCGCCGCGACGACATCGTCGAGAAAGCCGATCAGCTTGTCGTAGAAGCCGCCTATGTTGAGCAGCGCGACGGGCTTGCTATGGTCACCGAGCTGGCCCCAGGTCCAGATCTCGAACATCTCCTCGAAGGTGCCGATCCCGCCCGACAGCGCGATGAAACCGTCCGACAGATCGGCCATCATCGCCTTGCGCTCGTGCATCGAGCCGACGATGCGCAGATCGAACAGGCCGTCATGCGCAACCTCGAGATCGGCGAGCGCCTTGGGGATCACCCCGGTCGCCCGTGCGCCCGCCGCCATCGCGGCATCGGCGACGATCCCCATCAGCCCGACCTTGCCGCCACCATAGACCAGGTCGATTCCCTCGGCCCCGAGCGCCGCGCCGAGCGACCGCGCCGCGGCGGCATGGACCGGATCCGAGCCGGGGCTCGAGCCGCAGAACACGCACAGCGATCGCAGCATCAGCTTTGCACCATCGCGCGCCAGGGCCGCGGCCGTTCGCCCAGCCCGAGCGCGAGCCGGTCGGTGAGCCGCATCGTCATCGCATGGAAACGCCCGATCAGCGCCGGATCCGATGCATAGAGCGCCTCGAGCGGCGGGCGGAGCGCCGCCGCGGCGGAGCGGTCGAGCATCCGCCCGGCGAAGCGGCGATAATAATCGCGTTCGGCCCAGCAGGCTGCGGCGTGCGCGTGGAGCATCGTGTGGAGCGAAGCGCCCGACCAGTCGGGCGCCTCGGCGATCATCCGCGCGGTGGCGAGCGCATCGCCCAGCGTATCGCCGCTGACCGGATGGAAGAGCGCCGCGCGCAGGCCGACCTTGGCCACGCCATGCCCGCTCGATCCCCAATAGGCGGCGAAAGATCCGCCCAGCGCGACCGGGGCGATCCCCGCCTGGCCATCGGCCGAGCCGCGCAGGCGCCAGCCCGAGCGCGCGGCGCGCTCGGCGATCTGGCGGGCCTGATCGGCGGGATCGAGATCGGCCTTGGCCTCGTAGCGGACGTCTTCGACGAACAGCCGGTCGGGCTCGATCGGCAGCACCGTGCGGTAGCGGAGGTTGTCGGGCTGGAGCGGGTCGCGCTCGATCAGCATCGCCCGGCTAAGTCCGTGGGGCGCTTCGAGGGACAATTCATAGCCGACCGATTTGCGCCAGTACAGATCGAGCCGCGACAGATCGCCCGCGCCGCGCGCGTCGACGACGCCTTGCGCGATGATCTCGGTCCCATCTTCGAGCCGCACTCCCGCCGATCCCATCGCCGCAGCGCGCCGTCCGGTCAGAATATCGTCGGCGGGGAGCGCCGCGCGCAGCGCCGCGTCGAAGCGGTCGGGGCGGATCGCGTAAAGCGGGATCGGCAGCGAGCGTTCGAAGCGCGGAAAGGCGACGCCATGCCCGCGCCAGCCATAGCTGACCAGCGGCGCGAGCAGCGCCTTGTCCTCGGCGCGGAGGCCGCCATCGGCAAAGACGCGCAGCCGGCTGCCGCCCAGGCTTGGCGCCGCTTCGATCAGGACGATGCGGCGCTCGGGCCGGGCGCGCCGCGCCGTCAGCGCGATCAGCCCCCCGGCCAGGCCGCCGCCGACAATGGCGAGATCGCAGGCAATGGCGGTCATGCTTCGCTTATAACCGCGTCGCGGCGGCGCGCCAGCCTCGCCGGGGGTTTCGCTTGCGGCGCGCTTTCGCTACGATGACGCCATCCCCGGGGAGCCGATGGCTGAGAGGCGGCGCTGTAATGCCCGCGACCCGCTGAACCTGATCCGGCTCGCACCGGCGTAGGAAGGGAATGCCGCCAGCGGCCGCTTTCTCTCCTTCGGCGACGCAGCCCTGCTTGGAGTGACTCCGATGGCCGATGTTCCCGCCCGCACCGAAATGAAGGTCACCACCGGGCCGATTCGCGGATCGCGCAAGATCCATGTGGAGGGTCGGGCCAATGCTTCGGGCGCCCCGGTTCGCGTCGCTATGCGCGAGATCGCGCTCGAGCCGAGCGCGAACGAGCCGCCGGTGCGGGTCTATGATTGTTCGGGCCCCTATACCGACGACAAGGCGCAGATCGACATCATGGCGGGCCTGCCCGCGCTGCGCCGCGACTGGATTCTCGCGCGCGGCGATGTCGAGCAATATGACGGCCGCGCGATCAAGCCCGAAGACAACGGCCTCAAGGGCCCCGATCGGTCCGGCGGCGTCACCCCCTTTCCGAATGTCGTCCAGCGGCCGCTGCGCGCGAAGGCCGGCATGAACGTTTCGCAGATGCATTATGCCCGGCGCGGCATCATCACCCCCGAGATGGAATATGTCGCGATCCGCGAGAATGTCGGCCGCGCGGCGCTCAAGGAGAAGCTGCTGCGCGACGGCGAGGATTTCGGCGCGAGCATCCCCGATTATGTCACCCCCGAGTTCGTCCGCGACGAAGTCGCGCGCGGCCGTGCGATCATCCCGTCGAACATCAACCATCCCGAGAGCGAGCCGATGGCGATCGGCCGCAACTTCCTGGTCAAGATCAACGCCAATATCGGCAATTCGGCGGTCGCGTCCGACGTTGCGGCCGAGGTCGACAAGATGGTCTGGTCGATCCGCTGGGGCGCCGACACCGTCATGGACCTGTCAACCGGCCGCAACATCCACGACACCCGCGAGTGGATCTTGCGCAACTCGCCGGTGCCGATCGGCACGGTGCCGATCTACCAGGCGCTCGAAAAGGTCGGCGGCGTCGCCGAGGATCTGACCTGGGAGATCTTCCGCGATACGCTGATCGAACAGGCCGAGCAGGGAGTCGATTATTTCACCATCCATGCCGGCGTGCGGCTGCCCTTCATCCCGATGACCGCGAAGCGCGTCACCGGGATCGTCAGCCGCGGCGGATCGATCATGGCGAAATGGTGCCTCGCGCATCACAAGGAGAGCTTCCTCTACGAGCGCTTCGAAGAGATTTGCGAGATCATGAAGGCCTATGACGTCGCCTTCTCGCTGGGCGACGGCCTGCGCCCCGGATCGATCGCCGACGCCAATGACGAGGCGCAATTCTCCGAGCTGAAGACGCTCGGCGAGCTGACCCAGATCGCGTGGAAGCATGATGTCCAGGTGATGATCGAAGGCCCGGGCCATGTGCCGATGCACAAGATCAAGGCGAACATGGACAAGCAGCTGGAGGCGTGCGGCGAGGCGCCCTTCTACACGTTGGGGCCGCTGACCACCGATATCGCGCCGGGATACGACCACATCACCTCGGCGATCGGCGCGGCGATGATCGGCTGGTTCGGCACCGCGATGCTCTGCTACGTCACGCCGAAGGAGCATCTGGGGCTTCCCGACCGCGACGACGTCAAGGTCGGCGTCGTCACCTACAAGCTTGCCGCCCACGCCGCCGACCTGGCGAAGGGCCACCCCGCCGCCAAGCTCCGCGACGACGCGCTCAGCCGCGCGCGCTTCGAGTTCCGTTGGCGCGACCAGTTCAACCTGTCGCTCGATCCCGACACGGCCGAGCAATATCACGACCAGACCCTGCCCGCCGAGGGCGCCAAGACCGCGCATTTCTGCTCGATGTGCGGGCCGAAATTCTGCTCGATGAAGATCACGCAGGAGGTGCGGGACTTTGCCGCGACCCAGAACGCCCCGGTGGAAAGCTTCATCGCGGCGGGCGAGGCCGAGGCAGGCATGCGCGCAATGAGCGAGGTGTTCCGCGAGAAGGGCGGGGAGATTTATCTGCCGGCGGCGGAGTAGTTCCGAGTCTCGCGGCGCCAGTGAGAGTTGCGAAACCAGGAACTGGGTGAAAGCCGAATCGGAATGAACGAACGCGCGCACTCGCGAGGGCGCGCGAAGAGTCGATCTGCTTGCGCTTCACGGCGAGACTGGTATTGATCTCCTTATGTTCCGGTTCGGGGAGGGCAGCATGGCGATGGTCAAGGCATCTGAGACAGATTTCAGTTTTCCCGTTGCCGGTTTCGGTTCGAAAGAAGGGCTGCTCTGTTACAGCGACCGGAACGCGCTCACCCACGCCTCCTGGGACTATGTTCACGCGGAGACGCTGATCGGCATGGAGCTGGTGGACAATAGCTTGCGGCGCTGGATCGTCCGATCGGTGGATCCCGAGCGGCCGCCCCGGGTAAAGCGCTGGTGGCATTTCTTTCCTGACAGCTCGGCTGTCGAGTTCGATCTGGAACTGGAGGCGATCGAGCCGACGACCCTTCCGGACCTGAAGCGCCGCCTGCTCGACGAATGGGAATTAGAGGTCCCCGAGGATAAGGCAGCGGTTCGCCGCGCTACCGATCTCGCGACGATGTTCGAAGCTGCCTATGAGCAGGGAACGGGGCTACTCTGAGCGAGGCAGGGCTCGCCTAGAGCTGGATGCGCCTAATATCCTGCCCTTCTGGGCTTGCGTGCCGCTCGATCAGCTTCCTCCCAAGTGGCGACCTCGCCAATTCCTCGACTTGCGGCCGGCGCGCCGACCGCGTTCGACCGACCCGCGAAATTCCCCTTTCGTTCTTATGCCCAATAGGCTAGGCATGAGAACAAATGAGAAACATGATGAGTCTTCTTCGGCCCCTCGACGATCACGACGAGCTTGTCCTGCACCGCCTGTTTTTCGCGCTGATACCGAGTGCGGAGGCGGTGGCGGAGATCGCGGCGGTGCGCGATGGCATCGGCGTGGCGAAGCGGCATGTGCTCGATCATCGCCTGCATATGACGCTGTTCGCGCTTGACCTACCGATGACGCCGCCGCCCGGGCTGGTGGCGGATATGATGGCGGCTGCCGGACGGATCGCGGGCCCGGCGCTGCGGATCGTGCTGCAGGAGCTGGTTTCGAACGGGCAAGTCACCTGCCTGCGCCCCGGCGACCATATGCCGGTGCTCAAGGCGTTCCAGCAGCGGCTCGCGCTCGCGCTCGCCGATGCCGGGGTGTGGCCGCGTCGCGGCTTCCGCTTCGATCCGCATGTGACGCTCGCCTATGGGCAGGGCGAAAGCTTCCGCCGGCAGGTCTGGCCGATCAGCTGGCGCGCCGGGGAGTTCGTGCTCATCCACAGCCTGGTCGGGCTGACCGAGCATGTGCCGCTCGGGCGCTGGGCGGTGGGAGAGGACCGCGTTCGGCCTTCTCCCGCTCTTGGTCAGGCGCCGGCCGCTTGCGGCACGCGGATCTCGCCTTCGTCCTCGCCGTCCCAATAATGGATGCGTTCGGCGCGGACATGGATCATCACCAGCCCCGGCGTGTCGATCCCCTGCGCGAACCAGCGGTCGAGATCCTTGGTCCAATGCTCGCCGAAACGCTGCTTGTCGTGGATCAGTTCGGCGGCGCCCTCGACCGCGACGAAGAAGGGGCGCCTGCCGAGCAGGCCCGCCTTCCCCTGAAAGCTCAGGCCGACCTTGGGCGCGGTGCGGACGTCGGCAATCATCAGCGCGTCGTCATAGGTGAAATAATAGCTGTCGCCGTCATAATCGACCTGGCGATTGTTGCTCATCGGCCGTGCGGCGATCGCGTTGCCTGCGGTCCGGGTCGACAACATCGTGAAATCGATGTCGCGCATCTTTTCGGCCAGCTCGGCAAGGGTCCGGTCGGTCATCGGGCGTTCTCCTGGATGGGAGAGGGAGAACGCGGCTGTCCGTGTTTCGGTCCGGTTGTTACGCGGCTGGGCCGGCGTCGGGCAGCGACCAATCGATCGGCGGCCGCCCGTGCGCTTCGAGAAAGGCGTTGGCCTTCGAGAAATGGCGGCAGCCGAAAAAGCCGTTATGCGCCGACAGCGGCGAGGGATGCGCCGCCTTGAGCGCGAGATGCCGTCCGCCGCGGTCGATCGAATCGACGAACGCCGCCTTCTTCTGCGCGTAGCTTCCCCACAGCATGAACACTACCGGCTCGGGCCTGGCGTTGACGAGCCGGATGATCGCGTCGGTAAACTTCTCCCAGCCGCGGTCGCGGTGCGAGGCGGCGAGCCCCATTTCAACGGTCAGCACGCTGTTGAGCAGCAGCACGCCCTGCCGCGCCCAATGTTCGAGGAAACCATGGCCGGGACGCGGCAGGCCGAGATCGCTGCCGAGCTCCTTGTAGATGTTGACCAGGCTGGGCGGCGGCCTGACGCCGGGACGCACGCTGAAGCACAGCCCGTGCGCCTGACCCGCGCCATGATAGGGGTCCTGCCCGAGAATGACGACGCGAACCCGCTCGAGCGGGGTGAGATCGAGCGCGCGGAACCATTCGCCGCCCGCGGGGAAGATCCGTTTGCCCTGGGCGCGCTCACCGGTGAGGAAGCCCTTGAGCGCGGCCATATAGGGCGCGGCGAACTCCTCCTCGAGCGGCGCTTTCCAGCTTGGATGCAGCTTGATTTCAGCCATCGGCGAAGCGCGCGTCAGACCAGCAGACGTTCGATCGCCTGGGCGAGCGCGACATAGAGCTTGCCCATGTCCGAAGAGAGCATCGTGATCGCGAGCGCGCCGCCGTCCCGGCTTTCGAGGATGCGCCGCAGCAGCGCCTCGAAATCGTGAATATAGCGGTTCACATGCTCGCGGAACTCGGGCTGTGCGTCATAGAGCTGCGCGACACGCCCGGCTTCCTCCCGGCGCAGCAGGCGGACCGCGGTGCGCGTGAAGGCGCCATGATCGCCATGGAGATAGGCGCGCCACGCCCCGTCGGGAACGTCGTGCGAGAGCAGCCGCGCAACATCGATTGCCGCCGAGTTGAGATGGTCGACGAGCAGCGCAACCTCGCGGCTCATCTCCGCCTGTGCGCTCTCCTCGTGGCGCGCCTTCGCCTCGGCGACGCGCTTTTCCATAGTCGCGCTGGCTTCGGCGATCGACAGCAACTGTGCGAGCAGCTTCTCGCTGGCGATGTTGGCGGCGGTCACCGCGGCCTCGGCGGTGTCGGAGATCAGATGGATGCGCTGTGTGACGCTGTCGCCCAGCGCGCGCTCGATCGCCTCGGCGCCGCTGCGCGCGAGTTGCTCGCCCGCCTCGGGAACGATCGACTCGAGCGCCTCGCGCGCGCTCCGCGCCGCGTCGGCCGCGGTCTCGCGGACCTTGATCATCGCGTCGACCAGACGGCTGCCCGACAGTTCGGCCAGCGAACGCAGCTGCGATTCGGATTCGCCGATCAGCCGGCCGAGTTCGCCCGAATGGTCGCGCAACGCCTCGAGCCGCGCCTGCGCCTCTTCGGCAAACACCTCGGACAGCGCGCGCTGGCGCTCGATCATGCTGTCGCCCTCGGCGGCGACCGCGGCCAGCCGGCGCGCGGCTTCGTCCCCGAGCCCGGCGACCATGTCGCGCTGCCGAGCGATCATCAGGTCGGTCGAACCGAGCCGGTCGGCGGCGCGCTCGACCGCGACGACGAGCTGATCCGCCTGTTCGGTGATCACGCGCATCGCCGTGCCGCCGCGCCCGGCCTCGGTTTCGACGCGCTGCATCGTCTGCGGCAGATCCTGCTCGACCGTGGCGAGGATCGAATCCAATGCGATGCGGAGCCCGTTCGCACGTTCGGTGAGCGTGCGCGCGCCGGCCAGGCCGCCGGTCACCGCCTGGCCCAGATTCTCGACATGCTCGCTCAGCGTGACGATCAGCTCGGCCAGGTCGGCCGTCTGTTCGGCGCCGGTGGCGCCCAGCGCTTCGAAACGCTGTTCGATCGCATCGAGCGCCTGGCCGAGATGAGCGACGAGGCGCCGCGCATCCTCGTCCTGACGCGCCAGCTGCGCAGCGAGCGCTTCGGCATGCGCGCCCATCTCCGACAGGCGTCCGGCGATCGAGGCGGCGGCGGCGGTGCCCGCCTCATCGAGCGCGGCGCGGCCATGGTCGATCATCGCCGCCATCGCCTGGCGCTGCAGGTCCATGCCCGATCGGGTCTGCTCGATCGCCGCGCTGGCCCGGTCCAGCGTCTCTTCGACCGACCGGCCGAGCGCGTCGCCGGCCTCGTCGATCGTGCGTGCGGTGCGTTCGGTGCGCGTTTCGATCCGGCCGATCTGCGCGGCGAGCCGGCCGGTGGCCGCGCCGACCAACTCGTCGGCCTCCTGGCTGCGTGCGATGATCGCGGCGAGCGTGGCGGAGAGCGTCTCGGCATGCTCGCGCGCGCTGCCGCCGATCGAGCGGATCGATCCCGCGACCTCGTTGGTGATTTCGAGCGAGCGCGGCAGCTCGGTCATCAGCCCGCCGATATCGGCGCGTGCCAGCCCGGCCGCATCGTGAAGCTGCCGGGTGTGGCGATCGAGCAGGTCGGTCTCGTCGCGCATATCGGTGCTGATCTGGCGAAGCTTGTCGGCGGCGCGCTCGCCCGCGTCGAGCAACGCCGCGCCATGCGCCGCAAGCTCTGCGCGCTGTCGCTCGAGCGTCGCCGAGACCTGCGCCACCGTCGCTTCCAGCCGCTCGCCCTCGGCGCGCATCGACAACGCGGTTTCGCCGAAGCGGACCGCCTCGCGACGCGGGCTGCGCTGCAGCAGCAGATAGACGATCCCGAGCAATGCCAGCGGCCCGCTGGCCAGCGCGATGGTGTTAGCCAGCGTCGCGAGATCGATGCGCGATGGGGCCGCTCCGCCGATCCAGAGCGCGATCCAGCCGGCCGCCAGCAGACCGAACAGTGCGCCGATCGCGATGTCGCCAGCGCGGCGAGCGGGCAGGGCGGGAATCGACGCTGCGGGAAGCGGCGCCAGCGCCGGCGCTTCCTCGACCAGCAGCAGTTCCTCATCGGCCTCTGCTGACGGCTTCGTCTCGGCGGCAAGGTCGACGTTCGAGGCCGCGCGAAGCGCCTCGGCCTCGGCGGCGTCGACGCCGTGCCAGCGATCCAACGGGTGCGGTGCCTTGCCCATGACCGGAATCTATAGGAATCGCGAATCGAGCGATAGCCCGGGTAACGAAATCTTTACCCTTTCGGGTCCTAATCGCGGCATGGCTTTCGAACCCGGAAAACTCGATCATCTGCTTGCCGAGGCGGTCGGTGGTGACAGCGCGGTGGCAGGGGAACTGCGGGCGCTGTTCCTCGCCTCGGCGACAATGCATGTCGCCGCCCTGTCGCAGGCGGGCACGATCGATGTCTGGCGCTGCGAGGCGCTCAAGTTGCAAGGGCTCGCGGCGAGCTTCGCGATGGCCGAGCTGATGGAGGTTGCGGCGCGCGCGGCCGCTACGGGCCCCGATCCGCTGCTGCTCGACGCGGTGGCCGACGCGCTGGCGGCGTGCCGCTGATCCTGCACGATTGAGCGCGCGCCTGCGCGCCAAAGCGCGCATTGTCTGCCGATCGCCCCAAAACCGCACAGGGCGGGCGTTATTCCGGCTTTGCCGAATCGCTTGAGGCGCTTATCCCTGAAGGCTTGCCGTCGGGGGATACCAGGTGCCGCTTGCAGCGCTGATTACCGCGCAGGATCAAACAGATATCGGGGACGGGCTGCGGGCGACGCTGCCGCTCGCGGGGCGGACCCTGCTCGAATATCAGGCCGGGCTCGCGCTCGCCGCGGGCGCGGGTCATGTCGTCATCCTCGCCGAGCGGGTTCCCGCGCCGCTGGCGTCGGCGATCGACCGGTTGCGCCGGGGTGGCGCCCGGATCGAGATCGCGCGCACCGTTTCCGACGCGATCGACCGCTTCCATCCGCAGGAACGCATCCTGCTGTTCGCCGACGGGGCCGTGGCAGCGCAGGGCGCGATCGACGCGCTCGCCGCCACGCCCGCGGCGGCCCTGCTCGTGCTGCCCGACACGCCCGACTATCTCGCCTTCGAACGCATCGACGCGACGCAGCGCTGGGCGGGCTGCGCTCTGCTCGGCAAGCCGCAGCTCGAGGCGACTGCGCGGATGCTCGGCGATTGGGATCTGACATCGACCCTGTTGCGCCGGCTGGTGCAGGCCGATGCGATGCGGGTGGATGCACTCGATCCGTCGGGGGACCGGCCGCTTCCGCCCCCCGTGCTCGCCACCGGCCCCGCGGCGATCGGCGCGGTCGAGGCCAGCCTGCTGCGGCGCGCCGAAGCCGATGAGGGCAACTGGACGGAACGCCATCTCCACCGGCTGTTCGCCGCGCCGCTGATCCCGCCGCTGATCGAGCGGCAGGTCGAGCCGGCCCGTCTCGCTTATGGCGCGGTCGCGCTTGGCTGGGCCGCGCCGCTGCTGGCGAGTTTCCATTATTACTGGGCCGCGCTGCTGCTGTTGCCCATCGCCGCCGGACTCGCCTCCACCGCGCGGCGGATGGGACGGATCTGGGGCGGCGGTGCAGGACAGGACCAGCTTTGCGCGCTGGCGCGCCATGCCGCATCGTCGATGGCGCTGATCCTGCTCTGCCGGACGATCGCCGCCGAGGGGGAGTGGGGCTGGTGGACGATCGCGGCCCTGATCGCGGTGGGGCTGGTCGGAACGGCCGGGCTCGCCCCGGTGGTCGCGGCAATCCGGCCGCTGCCCGATCCGCGCTGGCTGGCGAGCGCCGACGCGCTGCTCTGGACCGCGCCGGTGCTGGCCTTCGCGGGCGGCTGGCGCTGGATGCTGGCGCTGCTCGCGGCTTATGTGGCAATTTCCTTCGTCGAACGGTTCGTGGCAGCATGGCAAGGCGCCCGGATTCGTGCGCGATGAAGGTTTAGCTTCGATTTAACGACATTCCGCTATGACCGAAGCGATGATGGGGCTGGACGACGATGAAGGGGATGAGCTGCGGCCCGCGGCGGCGCGATGGCTGGCCGTTGCCGTGCGCGCGCTCGACGGTGTCGACACCCGCGCCGAACGCGCGGCCAACGACCTCTTCCATAATCCGGTGACCGGCCTTTCGGACCAGCATCGCGCGCAGATCACCCAGCTCATGCGCTCGCTGATCGGCGCGATCGAGGACGAGCTGCGGATCCGCATCATGGCCGCGCTGCCGGCCGATGCGAGCCCCCAGCTGGCGACGGCGCTCGGCGCGGCGCATGTGCCGATCGCGTTGCCGCTGCTCGAAAACACCCAGTTGCTGCGCGAGCCCGATCTCGTCTCGGCCATGCTCCGCCGCGTCGACGAGCATCGGCTGGCGATCGTGCTCGGGCGCGATTCGCCCTATCATGTCGCCGATCTCGCGCAGCGCCTCCTCGATCTGGGCGACGAGGCGGTGGCCGAAGCGACGATGGCGCTGCTGATCGCCGAGAGCCGGCGTTACGATCAGTTCGGCGATCCGGCACTTGCCCGCACCGATCTTCCGCCCGGCCCGCATCGCCGCCTCCTCTGGGCGGTGGCCGCCGCGCTGCGTCACTATTTGATCCTCGAGCATGCCATCCCCGATTCGCAGGCCGATCTGCTGCTCGCCGGCGCGGTGCGCGATCTGCTCGCCGACCATGAGGACGCCGATACGCTCGAGGCGCGCGCCGACACGCTGGCGGCGCTGCTCGCCGAACGCGGGCTGATCGATGATGCGCTGCTGACAGCGGCGCTCGAGGAAGGCTGGCTGGCGCTGTTCACAGCCGCGATCGCGCAGCGCGCGGGGATCGATTCGGCGAGCATCTGGTCGATGGTCGCCGACCCAGGGGGCATGATGCTCGGCACCCTGCTACGGTCGATCGACTGCGGCCGCGATGCCGCGGTCACGATTTTGTGGCGGATCGGCTCTGCCGAGGGGGTCGGCGAGGACGCCGTCGTCGCGCGCGCCGAGGCGTTCGATCGGCTCGGCCTGCACGAGGCGGCCGAGGCTGTCCTGATCTGGCGGCTCGATCCGAACTATCGGCGCGCGGTCGTCGAAATCGGCGAGAACGGCCGGCGGCGATGAATGCACCCGCCGCGATCGGACCCGTCCATGGCAGGGTCGACGACAAGGGCCGGCTGGCCGAGGCCGACCCGCCGCTGTTGCGCCTGCAGGAATATGCGGGCGGGGTGCGGGGCGGAGCGTTGGCGATACCACCGCTCGCGTCGCTCGTGCGGCTCGCCCGTCGGCTCCGCATCACCATTTCGCGCCGGGTCGTCGCGGCCTTTGGCGATCTCGACGTCGATCTGTGGGTCAGCGCCAGACCCGCCGGCGACGGGACCGATCTGACGATCACCGCCTGGCAGGAGATCGCCGCGGTGCAGCCGCCGCCCGGGCAGGAGGCGTTGCGCTGGCGCGACTTCACCCGCGCGAGCGCCGACTGGATCTTCGAGACCGACTCGACGCTGCGCGTCACGCAGCCGCCGGCCAACATGCCGGGCGCGATGGGCCAACCGGTCGAGGCGCTGTTCCGCATCATCAGCGACAGCCCCGGCCCCAGCCGCATGGTGCGGGCCGCGCGCGCCGGCGAGCGATTCGAAGAGGACGACGCCACCTTCCTGCTTGGGCCGGGCATTCCGGTCCGCATCGCCGGCGTGCCGCTCAGCGATCCCGGGGGGCGCTTCTTGGGCTATCAGCTGTTGATCAGCCGTCGTGAGGTGCGGGGTTCTCATCCGGCGGGCGACGATCCGGCTCCGATCGACGATGCGTTCGGCACCCAGCTCGGCCGTGCGATGCGCGGGCCGCTCGACCGGATCATCGCCAACGCCGACCATATTTCCGGGCGCGACGATGGCCCCGTCCGCAGCGACTATGCGGCCTATGCCGGGGACATTGCCGGGGCCGGCCGGCACCTGCTCGCGCTGGTCAATGACCTGATCGACCTGCAGACGATCGAGCGATCCGACTTCCGGCCCGAAATCGATACCGTCGATCTGGCGGACATCGCCCAGCGCGCCACCGGCCTGCTCGGCGTGCGCGCCGCCAATCATCAGGTGCAGATCGTTTCGCCGCCGGCAGGGCAGCCGGTCATGGCGCGGGGCGATTTCCGCCGCGTCCTCCAGGTGCTGATCAACCTGCTCAGCAACGCCATCCGCCATGCCCCCGCGGGCGGCGTCGTGCAGATCCATTGCGAACGCGAAGGCGACATTGCGGCGGTGATCGTCAGCGACAGCGGCGACGGCATCGCCGTGGAACATCATGAGCGCATTTTCGACAGGTTCGAGCGGCTCGGCCTGCGCGACGGCAGCGGGAGCGGCCTCGGCCTTTATATCTCGCGCCGCCTGGCCCGCGCGATGGGGGGCGACATCGGCGTCGACAGCGCGCCAGGGGAGGGGGCACGCTTCGTCTTCACGCTTCCTGCGGAGGGCTGATGCCGAGGGGTGCTACGGACAGGTCTCATCGCGCCCCGGTAGAAGCTTCGGGGCGACCGGGCCGACGCCAAATGGAAGCCGGCCCGGTCTGCCGCGCCGATCAGCGTTGAGCGACCGGAACATAGTCGCGCTGCGCCGGGCCCATGTAAAGCTGGCGCGGGCGGCCGATCTTCTGCTCGGGATCCGAGATCATTTCGTTCCACTGTGCGACCCAGCCGACGGTGCGCGCCAGTGCGAACAGAACGGTGAACATCGTCGTCGGGAAACCGATCGCTGACAGGATCACGCCCGAATAGAAGTCGACATTTGGATAGAGCTTCTTGTCGATGAAATATTGATCCTTGAGCGCGATCTGCTCGAGCTCACGCGCGGTGTCGAGCACCGGATCATTGATACCGAGCTTGTCGAGCACCTCGGTCGCGGCCTTGCCGAGCACCTTCGCGCGCGGATCGAAATTCTTGTAGACGCGATGGCCGAAGCCCATCAGCCGGAACGGATCGTCCTTGTTCTTGGCGCGCGCGATATATTCGGGGATGCGATCGGGGGTGCCGATCTCGCGCAGCATGTTGAGCGCGGCCTCGTTGGCGCCGCCATGCGCGGGCCCCCACAGGCAAGCGATGCCCGCGGCGATGCACGCGAACGGATTGGCCCCCGACGAGCCGGCGAGCCGCACCGTCGACGTCGAGGCGTTCTGCTCATGATCGGCGTGGAGGATGAAGATCTTGTCCATCGCCGATTCGATCACGGGATCGATCTCATATTCCTCGGCGGGCACGCCGAACGTCATGCGCAGGAAATTGCCGGTGTAGCTCAGATCGTTGCGCGGATAGAGGAAGGGCTGCCCCACCGCATATTTATAGGCCATCGCGGCGATCGTCGGCATCTTGGCGATCAGCCGGTGGCTGGCGATCATGCGCTGCTTGGGATCGGTGATGTCGGTCGAGTCGTGGTAAAAGGCGGAGAGCGCGCCGACCACGCCGCACATGATCGACATCGGGTGCGCATCGCGGCGGAAACCGCGATAGAAGGTCGCGAGCTGTTCGTGCAGCATCGTATGCCGGCTGATCGTGTTCGTGAAGCTCCTTAGTTCCTCGCCGCTCGGCAGCTCGCCGTTGAGCAGCAGATAGGAGACTTCCATGAAGCTGGACTGCTCGGCGAGCTGGTCGATCGGATAGCCGCGATGCAGCAGCACGCCTTCGTCGCCATCGATATAGGTTAGCGCCGATTGGCACGATGCGGTGGAGGTAAATCCCGGATCATAGGTGAATGCGCCGGTCGCGCCATAAAGCTTGCGGATATCGATGACGTCGGGGCCTACCGTGCCCGACATGACCGGATATTCGGACGCCGTGCCGTCGAACTCCAGCTTAACCTTATCCGCCATGCTTCAATCTCCTGTCGTTCGCCGCTTGTCCGGTGCTCCGGCATCCCTTCACTCGACCCGGCCGTCTCAGTCCAACTGATCGTCGAGCCTGCCCAGGCTCTCCTCCCGCCCGAGGAGCGCCAGAACGTCGAAAATCCCGGGGGATGTGGCGCGGCCGGTGAGCGCGGCCCTGAGCGGCTGCGCGACCTTGCCGAGACCAGTCCCCCCTCGCTCGGCCACCGTCCGGAGCGCCGCCTCCAGCGTTGGCGCGGTCCAGTCGGTGGTGGCGGCAAGCGCCTCGCGGGCCTGGGCCAGCAGATGCTTGCCCGGTTCGTCTAGCAGCGTTGCGGCCTTCTCGTCCATATCGAGCGGGCGGGTGCGAAACAGAAAGGTCGCGCCATCGGATAACTCGTTGAGATCCTTTGCTCTTACCTTCAGCAATGGGATGCTGCGTAGCAGTAGGGCGCGGTCCGCCGGCCCGAAATCCCGCGCCGTCCGCGCCGCGACTCCGGGTGCGATCAGATCGGCCAGCCGCGCGTCATCGGCCTCGCGGATATAATGGCCGTTGAGGTTCTCGAGCTTCTTCATGTCGAAGCGCGAGGGCGAGCGGCCGACACCTTCAAGCTCAAACCACGCGACCGCCTGCGCCCGCGTGATGATCTCGTCATCGCCATGGCCCCAGCCAAGCCGGAGCAGATAGTTGTTCACCGCTTCGGGCAGCATCCCCATCGCATCGCGATAGGCATCGACACCGAGCGCGCCATGGCGTTTCGACAGCTTGGCGCCGTCGGCCCCGTGGATCAGCGGAATATGCGCATAGACCGGCTCGCGCCATGCCATCGCGCGGATCAGCGCCAGCTGGCGAAAGGCGTTGTTGAGATGATCGTCGCCGCGGATCACATGGGTGACGCCCATGTCATGATCGTCGACCACCACCGCGAGCATATAGGTCGGCGTGCCGTCCGAGCGGAGCAGAATCATGTCGTCGAGTTCGGCGTTCCGCACGGTTACCGCGCCCTGGACGCGATCGTCGATCGTCGTCTCGCCCTCGCGTGGCGCCTTGAGGCGGATCACGAACGGAGCGTCGGCCGGGGCCTCGGCCGGATCGCGATCGCGCCAGCGGCCGTCATAGCGCAGGGGTTGCTTCGCCGCGCGCTGCTGCTCGCGCAGCTCGGCCAGCTCCTCGGCAGTGGCGTAGCAGCGATAGGCATGACCGTTTGCGAGCAGCTCGTGCGCCACCGCGGCGTGGCGCGCCGCGCGGGCGAACTGATAGACCACCTCGCCGTCCCAGCTCAGATCCAGCCAGCGCATCCCGTCGAGGATCGCGTCGATCGCCGGCTGGGTCGAGCGGGCGCGGTCGGTGTCCTCGATCCGGAGCAGGAACTTCCCCCCATGGTGGCGCGCGAACAGCCAGTTGAACAGCGCGGTACGGGCGCCGCCGATGTGCAAGAATCCGGTCGGCGACGGCGCGAAGCGGGTAATGACGGGCTGTTGTTCTGTGCTTGCGCCCACGCGCCGTTTCTCCAAGATCGGCGCTATGGCCAAAAGGGGTCGATGCGCCCCCTAACGCATTTTGCCGCCGGGTCAAATTGGCTGGCCGGGGGCTTCGGGGAATCCGGGCATGGAAGGGGTGATCGATGTCCGGCTACGCGTCTGAGCTGACCCTTCGCCCGCGAACGGCGCGGTTCGCACCGCTCGCAGGAGCCGGACTGCGGCGGATCGAACGCTGGCTCGAAGCCGAGCGCGATCAGCTCGGCCTGTGGCTTCCGGTCGCGCTCGGCGCGGGAATCGCCCTGTGGCTGATGCTGCCCGATCGATCGAGCTGGCTGGCGGCGATGGCGGGGCTGGCGGGGATCGCCTTGATGGCCCCCGCGATCGGGCTCGACCGCCGCGTTGGTCGCGCGGTCGGGGTGGCGGCATGCACTGCCCTGCTCGGTATGATCGTGATCTGGACGCGCGCCGATTGGGTCGCAGCGCCGCGGATCGACCGGCCGGTGGTGGCGCAGCTTGTGGGCCGGATCGAGGCGGTCGAGCGGCTCCCGGCGCGCGAGCTGGTGCGGCTGACCATCGCCACCGATCCCGGGCTGCTCCCGCCGCGCGTCCGGCTCAACGTCGACCAGGCCGATATGCCCGAGCTTGTGCCGGGCGGGAGCCGCATAGGGGTGCGCGCGCGATTGCTGCCGCCCCCGCCTGCGGCGGTGCCCGGCGGCTATGATTTCGCACGCGCTGCCTGGTTCATGGGGATTGGCGCGACCGGCAAGGCGCTCGATCCGCCCGCAATCGGGGCCGGCGCGGGCGGTGACGGGCTTTCGACCTGGCTCGCCGATCGTCGCGCACGCCTCTCGGCGCATATCGAGGCCAGGGTTGACGGGGCGAGCGCGGGAGGAATCGCGGCATCCTTCGCCACCGGCGACCAGGGCGCGATCGCCGAAGAAGACGCGGAGGCGATGCGCCAGTCGGGCCTCGCGCATCTGCTGTCGGTCTCGGGGCTGCATGTCTCGGCGGTTGTCGGCGGGGTGATGCTGCTCATGCTGCGGCTGCTTGCGCTCAGCCCGCGGCTCGCGTTGCACCTGCCATTGCTGCTGATCGCGGCTGCCACGGGCGCGCTGGCCGGGGTGGGCTACACTCTGCTCTCGGGGGCGCAGGTGCCGACGATCCGGTCGTGCATCGCGGCGCTGCTGGTGCTTGCCGGGATCGCGATGGGGCGCGAGGCGATCACGCTGCGGCTGGTGGCCGCGGGAGCGCTGATCCTGTTGCTGCTGTGGCCCGAGGCGCTCGCTGGCGCGAGCTTTCAACTGAGCTTCGCCGCGGTGACCGCGCTGGTCGCCCTGCTCGAACATCCGCGGATCAAGGCGTTCGCCGCACGCCGCGACGAAGGCATGGTGACGCGCTTGGGCCGCGGGCTGGCTGTGCTATTGCTGTCGGGGCTGGTGATCGAAGCGGCGCTGGCGCCGATCGCGCTGTTCCACTTCCACAAGTCGGGGCTCTACGGAGCCGCCGCGAACATCGTCGCGATCCCGCTCACCACCTTCGTGATCATGCCGCTCGAGGCGCTGGCGCTGCTGCTCGATCTCGCGGGGCTCGGCGCGCCCGCCTGGTGGCTGGCGTCGAAGGCCTTGGCGCTGCTGCTGTGGATCGCGCATGCGGTGGGCGACGCTCCGGGGGCGGTGGCGATGCTGCCGACAATGGCTTGGGGCGCGTTCGCGCTGATGGTCGGGGGCGGGCTGTGGATCGCCTTGTGGCGGACAGCCGCGCGGCGTTGGGGCTGCGTGCCGCTCGCCGCGGGCGCGCTCTGGGCGGTGCTGTCGCCGGCGCCCGACGTGCTGGTGACCGGCGACGGCCGGCATGTCGCAGTGGTGCTCGGCGACGGCCGCGTGGCGTTGCTCCGCGATCGCGCGGGCGACTATATCCGCGACGTGCTCAGCGAGGCGGCGGGGGTCGACGGCGACCCGCTGCCGATCGATGCGCTGCAGGCGGCGCGCTGCTCGGCCGATCTGTGCGAAGCGGTCCTACCGCGCGGGGGAAGGCGCTGGCGGTTGCTGGCGACGCGCAGCCCCTATCTGATCGACATCGCCCGTATGAGGCGCGCCTGCGCGCGCGCCGATATCATCATCAGCGAACGGCGGCTGCCGCGATCCTGCACGCCGCGCTGGATCAAGATCGACCGGCCATTGCTCGCAAGAACCGGGGGGCTTGCGATCGACCTGGAGCGAGGAGCGATCGAAAGCGTGGCGGCCCGTGTCGGGCGGCATCCATGGGCGACGTTGCGCGAGTGAAGCGAGACCCAGTCTGCACTGGGCCGGACGGGTCTCTACCCCCTCAATAACGCCGCAGCAGCCCCGCCAGCTTGCCCTGGACGCGTACCTGGTCGGGCTTGTAGCGCTGCGGATCATAGGCGCGGTTGGCCGGATCGAGGCGGATCATCGCGCCCTCGCGGCGGAAATATTTGAGCGTCGCCTCCGCATCAGCGATCAGCGCGACGATGATCTCGCCGTCGCGCGCGGTATCGGCCTTGCGGATCAGCGCATAATCACCGTCGAGGATGCCGGCCTCGACCATCGAATCGCCCGAGACTTCGAGCGCATAATGCTCACCCGGGCCGAGCAGCGCCGCGGGAACCGAAAGCGTGCTCTGCCCCTCGAGCGCCTCGATCGGCAGCCCGGCGGCGATCCGGCCATGCAGCGGGATCTCGAGCACATTCTCGTTGGCCGCCTGCGGGACGACCGATGGCGCCTTGGCCGGAGCCGCGGCGGCGGGCGCCTTGACCGCGGTTTCGGGCATGCGCAGCACCTCGAGCGCGCGCGCGCGGTTGGGCAGGCGGCGGATGAACTGGCGCTCCTCGAGCGCACTGATCAGGCGATGCACGCCCGACTTCGACTTGAGCTCAAGCGCCTCCTTCATTTCCTCGAAGGAGGGCGACACGCCGGTTTCGCCAAGGCGATCGTGGATGAACACCAGCAGTTCATGTTGCTTGCGGGTCAGCATGGCAAAAGCCCTCGTCGAGAACGGACAAAGAACATTTAGGAAACTATGCGGACTCTGTCAAGCGAGCGTAACAATCTCCACTTCTGCACCCGCATCGAGCGCGGGCGCCGTGGCTGCGCGCACGATCAGAAGCTCGGCCTCGGCCAGCGCGAGAAGCCCGGCGCTGTCCTGGCCGACCAGGGGGACGACCCCGCCATCGGCCCATTTTCCGCGCAGATATTCGGCGCGGTTCCCCGTAGCGGGGAGCGGCGCGCCAAGCCGGGCGGGCATGGCGAACGGCAGCGGTCGCGCCGCGCCCAGCAGATGCGCGACGAGCGGCTTGAGAAACAGCGTTGCGGTGACGAACGCCGAAACCGGATTGCCCGGCAGGCCGAGCACGATGGCGTCGCCCAGCGTGCCGATCATCACCGGCTTGCCGGGCTTCATGCGCACCTTCCAGAAATCGATCACGGCGCCGGCCTGCCGGAGCGCGGGCAGCACAAGGTCATGGTCGCCGACCGACGCGCCGCCGGTGGTGACGACGATGTCGGCCTGCCCGGCGACCGCCGCAAAGGCCGCAGCGATCGTGGCGAGATCGTCGCGCACGATGCCGTGGTTGGTGACGCTGCACGCCATGCCGCCAAGCATCGCGGCGAGCATCGGGCCGTTGGAGGCCGGCAGCAGCGCGCCATGCGCCGGTTCGCCGGCGGGCACCAATTCGTCCCCGGTCGACAGGATCGCGATCCGGGGCCGCACGCGGACCGGCAGCGCGCCATGCCCGCCGCTCGCCGCCAGCGCGATCGCGGCCGCGCCGATCGGGGCTCCTGCAGCAATCAGGCGGTCGCCTTCGGCGAAATCGCTGCCCGCACGGCGGATATGCGCACCCGGATGACGCGGTCCATCGCCGATCATGGTCAGGCGGTCCCCCTCGCGCAGGGCCTCTTCCTGGATCAGGACCGCGTCGGCCCCCAGAGGCACCGGAGCGCCGGTAAAGATGCGCGCGGCCTCGCCCGGCGCGAGCGCTTGGGCGAGTCCGCGGCCGGCGGCGCTTTCGCCGATCACGGCCCACGGGCCGGGGCGCTCGGCGAAGCGGATCGCATAACCGTCCATCGCCGACAGATCGAGCGCCGGCTGGGTGCGGCGCGCGTGGACGTCGGCGGCGGCGTGGCGGCCCGCTGCGGCGCCGAGCGGCACAGTCTCGACCGCGAGCGGCGGCTTGAGCGCGAGCATCCGCGCCTGCGCCTCGGCGACGGGGATCAGCGCCACCGGCCTAAGCCTTCCAGTCGCCCGATTTGCCGCCGGTCTTCGACAGCAGCCGCACCCCCTCGATTCGCATGCCGCGATCGAGCGCCTTGGCCATGTCGTAGATCGTCAGCAGCGCGACCGACACCGCGGTGAGCGCCTCCATCTCGATGCCGGTGCTATAGCGGGTGGCGACCGTCGCAGTGGCGCGGATCCCGTCCGCCTCGATCGCAAGATCGAGCGACACGCCTTCGATCGGCAGCGGGTGGCAGAGCGGGATCAGCTCGGCGGTCTTCTTCGCCGCCATGATTCCCGCGACGCGCGCGACCGCGAGCACATCGCCCTTCTTGACCGATCCCGCGCGGATCGCATCGAGCGCGGCGGCGGCGATCAGGATGCGGCCCTCGGCGACCGCCTCGCGCCTGGTCTCCGCCTTCGCCGACACATCGACCATCCGTGCCGCGCCTTGATCGTCGAGATGGGTGAGCCTGTCGGTCATGCGCCGGTCAGCAGTCTGCGCGTGGCGGCGGCGACGTCGGGCTCGCGCATCAGCGACTCGCCGACGAGGAAACAGCGCACGCCGTGCGCGGCCATCGCGTCGAGATCGGCCTTCGAGCCCAGCCCGCTCTCGGCGACGAAGGTGCTGCCCGCGGGCGCGCGGCCGACCAGCTCGTAGGTGCGCGCGAAATCGACCGAGAAGTCACGCAAGTCGCGGTTATTGACCCCGATCAATCGTGAACGAAGCCGCGTAGCGCGTTCAAGCTCGGCGGCGTCGTGGACCTCGACCAGCGCATCCATGCCATGCTCGATCGCAGCGGCCTCGATCTCTGCCATCTCGCCGTCGTCGAGCGCCGCGACGATGATCAGGATCGCATCGGCGCCGAGCGCGCGCGCCTCGGTCACTTGCCAGGGATCGACGATGAAGTCCTTGCGCAGGCAGGGCAGCGAACAGGCGGCGCGCGCCGCCACCAGATAATCGTCATGCCCCTGGAAATAGGGCTTGTCGGTGAGCACCGACAGGCAGGCCGCGCCCGCCGCCTGGTACGCGCGGGCATGCGCGGGCGGATCGAAGTCGGCGCGGATCAGCCCCTTCGAGGGGGACGCCTTCTTGATCTCGGCGATCAGCCCGTAGCCATCGGCGGCGGCACGATCGAGCGCGGCGCGGAAGCCGCGCGGCGGGCTTGCGGCGCGCGCGCGCGCGGTCAGGTCGGCAAAGGATGTCGCGGCTTTCAGCCGGGCGACATGGTCGCGCTTGACGTCGCAGATCTCGGTCAGCTTGTTGCTCATCGGCGGGCCATAGCGCAGCCGCGCGCGAGGCGAAAGCAGCACGCGCGGCGCGCCCTGTGCTGACAAGCGCGCCGATGGAAGCTATCGTCGCGCCATGACGGTCGAACTCAATCATGTCATCCTCTGGTGCAGCGACAAGGTCCGCTCAGCGACCTTCCTCGCCGAGATGCTGGGCCGGCCCGCGCCCGTGCCGTTCCACCATTTCCTGGTGGTCGATCTCGACAATGACGTGTCGATCGACTTCATGGAGAAGAGCGGTGCCGTCGCGCGGCAGCATTATGCGTTCCTTGTCGGCGAAGCCGAGTTCGATGAGGTCTATGGGCGGATAAAGGCCAAGGGGCTCGATCATTGGGCCGATCCGGCCCGGACGATGCCGGGCGTCGTCAACCGCCATGACGGCGGGCGCGGGGTCTATTTCGAGGATCCCGACGGCCATCTGCTCGAGGCGATCACGCGCCCCTACGGACGGGACAATCCATCGCCGGAAATGCCGTAACGAAGACGCTTGCATCGGAACGGCGAAGTGGCCGATCATGGCGTGGGGGGCGACAGCTTTAACAGGGGAGGCTGAAGCATGGCCGATATCCAGCCAGGACTCGTCGAGCGCGCCAAGCGCATCATCGTTACGCCCAAGACCGAATGGCCGGTCATCGACCTGGAACCCGCCACGACGGGTGGGATTTTCCGCTCATATGTGCTGATCCTGGCGGCGATCCCGGCGATCGCGGGGCTGATCGGCAATCTGTTGTTCGGATTTTCGATGTTCGGCATCACCGTCCGGCTTTCGCCGATGACGGCGGTCAGCTCGGCGATCGCGCAATATGTGCTTTCGCTGGTCAGCGTGTTCGTGCTGGCGCTCATCATCGACGCGCTCGCGCCAAGCTTCGGCGGAACCAAGAACCAACTTCAGGCGATCAAGGTCGCCGCCTATGCGCCGACCGCTTCGTGGGTCGCGGGGGTGTTCGGCATCGTTCCCCAGCTCGCCTGGCTCGGAATAATCGGCGGGCTCTACAGCCTCTATCTTCTCTATCTAGGGTTGCCATTGCTGATGCGCGCGCCGCAGGAGAAGGCGCTCGGCTATACCGTGGTGACGATTCTCGCGGCGATCCTGCTGTCGATCGTGGCGGGGGCGATCGTGGGCACCGTCGGACGCGTGTTCACACCGGCGATCTCGATGACCGGAGGATCGGCGGCGGGAACGGTGAGCCTGCCCGGCGCGGGCACGATCGATCTCTCGAAGCTCGATGCGGCGGCGAAGCAGGCCGAACAGGCCGCCAAGCAGATGGAAGCGGGCGGCGGCCAAGGCGTCGCGGCGGTCGCCCCCTCGGCGTTGCAGGCACTGCTGCCGGCGGGTTTGGGCGGATACAAGCGCACCGAGATCGAGAGCTCGGGAGCGAATGCCGGCGGGCTCGGAGGGGCGCACGCCGAGGCCCGCTACGAAGCGGGGGACAATGCGATTCGGCTCGAGCTGACCGACATGGCGGCAGCCGGCGCCTTCGCCGCGCTGGGCGGCGCGATGAACGTCCAGTCGAACCGCGAGACGGCGACCGGCTACGAGAAGACCCAGACCGTCGACGGACGTCTGATCACCGAAAAATGGGACAGCCAATCGCGCGACGGCAGCTACAGCGAACTGGTCGCCAACCGCTTCATGATCCAGGCCGAGGGACGGGTGGCCGATATTTCGGAACTCAAGCGCGCGGTGGCGACCATCCCGGCCGACCGGCTCGCAGGCCTCGCGAAATAGCGCCCGGCGGAGCGACCATCGACCTGGGCTATCCATTCCCCAAGATTTCGCCGATTTTCTGGCCCAGATCGTGGAGCGAGAAAGGCTTGGTGATCATCGCCATATTATCCCCGAGAAAGCCCGAGCGGATCGCCGCCTTCTCGGCATAGCCGGTGACGAACAGGATCGGCAGGTCGGGGCGGTAGCCGCGCGCGGTGTCGGCGAGCTGGCGCCCGTTCATCCCTGGCAGGCCGACATCCGAGATCATCAGATCGATCGCCTCGTCGGATGCGAGGATCGGGACCGCCGCCGCCCCGTCGCTCACTTCGATGGCGCTATAGCCGACCTCCTCGAGCACGTCGTGGATCAGCAGCCGCACCGACGGATCGTCCTCGACCACGAGCACACGCTGGCCATGCCCTTCCGGCGCGACCGGCCGGCTGTCGCGCTGGCGCGACGCGGCACGATCGGCGGCGGGCAGGAAGATGCTGACCGTGGTCCCCTCGCCCTCGACGCTGTCGATCGCGACATGGCCGCCATTCTGTCGCGCGAAACCGTAAACCATCGACAGGCCGAGACCAGTGCCCTGACCGATCGGTTTGGTGGTGAAGAAGGGTTCGAACACCTTGCCGAGCAAGTCTCGGCTCATGCCCGTGCCGGTGTCGGACACCGAGACGACAACGAAATGCCCCGGCTCGGCCTCGCCGATCTCCGCGGCCTGTGCCGGATCGATCTCGGCGGCGCTCGTGGCGACGGTGAGCGTCCCTCCGGCGGGCATCGCGTCGCGCGCGTTGATCGTCAGGTTCAGGATAGCGCTTTCGAGCTGATTGGCGTCGGCGACGCCAGCCGCGACCGGGCCGAGCCGCATGTCCAGCATGATCTGCTCGCCGATGGTGCGTTCAATCAGATCGCCGAGCGACCGGACCAGCGCGTTGACGTCGACCGGTTTCGAATCGAGCGCCTGGCGGCGCGAGAAGGCGAGCAGGCGTTGGGTAAGCGCGGCGGCTCGCGTCGCGGAGGTGGTCGCGGCGTCCATGAAGCGATCGAGATCGTCGAGCCGGCCTGCGGCGATCCTGCGCCGCATGATGTCCATCGCGCCGATCACGCCGGTCAGCATATTGTTGAAGTCGTGCGCGATTCCGCCGGTCAGCTGACCGACCGCCTCCATCTTCTGGCTTTGGTGAAGATGCTCGTGCGCGCGGCGCAGCTCTTCGGTGCGTTCGAGCACCATCGTTTCGAGTTGCTCGCGGCTTTTGGACAGGATGTCGCGCGCCGCGACAATATCGTCGATGTCGGTGCACGTACCGAACCATCGGACGATCCGGCCCGCCTGATCGCGCATCGGCTGTGCCCGCCCGAGCACCCAGCGATAGGCGCCTGAATGGTGCCGCAGTCGATATTCGATATGGTAGGGCGCGCCGGTGTCGAGCGACTCGCGCCATCGCGCCCAGGTGCGTTCACGATCGTCGGGGTGGAACAGCTCGGCCCAGCCGGCGCCGTCGGTCGATCCGTGCGCCGCGCCGGTGAATTCGTACCACCGCTCGTTATAATAGTCATGATAGCCATCGGGGCGCGTCGACCAGACCATATGGTCGATCGAGTTGGTGATCGCCTGGAATTTGACCTCGCTCTCGCGCAACTCGTCCTGGCTGCGCGCGATCGCGGCGTTGCGCGAGCCGAGCTCGGCAAGGCGGTCGCGCATATCGAATTGCTTGCGCCGCGAACGCAACGCCGAGCTTACTGCGCTCAGCAACGAGACCGAGCTGAGCGGCCTTTCGAGGACGGTGAAATTATCGATCATCTCGGAGATGCGCAGCGCCGCCGCCTGGCCGGGCGGCAGCGGCCCCATACGCCGCGCCGCGAGGAGCACGAACGGGAGATCGGACCAGGCAGGCTGGGCGTCGAGCGCGTCCCGCAGCCGCTGGCCATTTGCGCGCAACGCTTCCTCGGTCAGCACCACCGCGCCGACCGGATCGTCGATCATGGCGGCGATCTCGTCCAGGCCGGCGCACAAGCGGGCGTCATGGCCGTTGGCGCCCAGCAGCTTGGCGATGCTCTCGGCATCCCTGCCGAACGGCGCCGCAACCAGCACCTGGTGGCCGGCCCCGGCGGGGCTAAGCGGCACCGCGGATTTCCATCAGCGGTTCGCTGGGGCCGTTATATTCGGGCGTTCCGGTCAGCACGCCGCGGAAATTGGTCAGCGGCTCGCCGATGCGGATCCCGCGGGAATCGATGCGCAATTCGCGGATGGTGTCCTCATGCGCTCCCCCGCGGTTCTTCAGGATCGAGATCGCTTTCCTGATCCGCCCTTCCGCCTCGAAGAAGCGGATGAGCACCACCGCATCGGCCACATAGGAAATGTTGAGGCTGGTCGCCATCGATCCGACCAGCCCGTGCTGCGGATTGATCAGGAAGGTCGCGACGCCATGATGGTTGAGATAGGAGAGCAGCTCGTGCATCTGCAGCAGCAACTGCTGCTCCTGAGGCATCGCCGCCATATAGCCGTTGAGGCTGTCGATCACCATCACGCGCACACCGCGCTGTTCGACCTCGGAGCTTACCATCGCGGCGAACTCGCCTGGCGACAGTTCGGCGGGGTTGATCTGACGGAGGACGAGGCAGCCAGAGTCGATATATTTGCGCAGCTCTTCTTCAAGCTCGCCGGATCGCGCCAGCAGCGTGCTCACCCGCTCGTCGAACTGGTATATCGTCGACGGTTCGCCGCGTGCGCAGGCGGCGACCACGAACTGCATCGCGATCGAGGTCTTGCCCGATCCGGCCGGGCCGGTCACGAGCGTGCTGGTGCCGCGCATCGGCCCTGCGCCGAACATCGCGTCGAACTCGGGCAGCCCGCTCGACAGGGTCCCCTCGGCCGGGCGCGGCGGGTGATCCGACGCGATCAGCCGTGGAAAGATGTCGATCCCGCCCTTGCGGATGACGAGATCATGATAGCCCGCGACGAAATCGACCCCGCGCAGCTTCTGAATCTGCATCCGCCGGCGCGCCGCGCCGAAATCGAGCGTCGACCGCTCGAGCGTGATGACGCCGTGGCATAGGCTGTGGAGCTGGGTGTCGCGCTCGCCGCCCGACGAGGTCAGGTCGTCGACGAGCAGAACCGTCGCATCCCCCCCGGCGAAATATTGCTTGAGCGCCAGCAGCTGGCGCCGATAGCGCAGCGGGTCCTGCGCGAGCAGGCGCATCTCGGACAGGCTGTCGAACACCACCCTGCGCGGACTGGTGCGCTCGACCTGCTCCTCGATTAGCCTGACCGTTTCGCCAAGCTCGACTTCCCAGGAGTAAAGCACCGACTGGTCGCGATCACCGCCAAGCACCGCCTCGGCCGACGCGAATTCGAACAATTCGATCCCGGTGAGATCCCAGCCGTGCGACGCGGCGACGGCGCGCAGTTCCTCGCTGGTCTCGGACAGCGTGATGTAAAGGCAGCTTTCGCCTTGCCGGACGCCCTCGAGCAGGAATTTGAGCGCGAAGGTCGTCTTGCCCGAGCCCGGCGAGCCTTCGAGCAGATATAGCCGCCTTTCCGGAAAGCCGCCTCTGAGAATGGCATCGAGGCCCGCATTGCCCGAAGAAATCCGTCTCGACATCGCCCCGTGCTGACCTTTTGTTGACGTAGTCGAACCCAACCATCGATCGGACGGTGCGGTTCCCGTCGCCTCTGGGTTCAGTAGGCGATCCAGCGCTCCAGGATGCGCCGCGCCGCGCCCGTGTCGACGGCCTCGCCCGCCGTCGCGATCGCTCCGAACCAGTCGCCGGTGCGCCCCGCGACGATCAGCGCGGCGGCGGCATTGAGGAGGACCGCGTCGCGATAGGCGCCTGCTTCGCCGTCGAGCAGGCGGCGGAGCGCAGCGGCGTTGAAGGCGGCGTCGCCGCCGCGGATCGCGGCCAGCGGATGGCGGGGCAGGCCGGCGGCTTCGGGCGCGAAGCGCTCCGGGCCGGCGCCGATCGCACCGATCCGGAACAGGCTGCTGGGGCCCGCGATCGAGATCTCGTCGAGGGGCTCGTCGCCCGAAACGAGCAGCGCCGCGTCGCAGCCGATCCGTTCGATCGCGCCCGCATAGACCGGCAGAAAGTCGGGGCGAGCAACGCCGATCAGCTGGCGGCGGACACCGGCGGGGTTGGCGATCGGCCCCAGCAGGTTGAAGATCGTGCGACGGCCGATGCGCCGTCGCACCGGGCCAAGCGGCTTGAGCGCCGGATGGTGCTTCTGCGCGAACAGGAAGCACAGCCCGATCTCGGCGAGCGAGGCCTCGGCCCGATCCGAGGCGCGGTCGAGGTCGAGCCCGAGCGCTTCGAGCGTATCGGCGGCGCCGGCTTTCGAGGAAGCCGCCCGGTTGCCGTGCTTGGCGACGGGCACCCCCGCCGCGGCCACGACGATCGCCACCGCGGTCGACACGTTCAGGCTGTGCGCCCCATCGCCCCCGGTGCCGCAGACGTCGATCGCGTTCGCGGGAGCGGCGATCGGCAGCATGCGGGCGCGCATCGCCAGCGCCGCGCCCGCGATCTCGGCGCTGGTCTCGTCGCGTTCGGCCATCCGGGTCAGGAAAGTGACGAGGCTGTCCTCGTCATGGGCGCCATCGAGAATCGCTCCGAAGGTCTCGAACGCCGTCTGCTGATCGAGTGGAACGTCGGGATCCGGCAGCGCGCCCAAGTCAGGCGCGCTCCTTCACCCGCATCCCTGCTGCGCGCATGAAGTTGGCGAGCATCGCATGGCCGTGTTCGGTCGCGATGCTTTCGGGATGAAACTGGACGCCGTGGATGGGCAGAGCCGCATGGCGGAATCCCATTACCTGGCCGTCGGGGGTGCGCGCGTTGATCAGAAGCTCGGCGGGAAGCCCTTCTTCGGGAACGATCAACGAATGATAGCGCGTTCCGGTGAACGGCGAGGGCAGCCCTGCATAAAGACCGGTGCCGTCGTGGAGGATCGGGCTGGTCTTGCCATGCATCAGCTGCGGCGCGCGGATCACCCGGCCGCCGAAATGCTGGCCGATCGACTGGTGGCCGAGGCAGACGCCGAGCAGCGGGCGCTTCTCCGCCGCGCAGGCGGCGACGAGATCGAGCGAGATACCCGCCTCGTTGGGGGTGCACGGCCCCGGCGAGATCAGGAAGGCCTCGGCCCCGCTCGACATCGCCTGTCCGACGCCGATCGCATCGTTGCGGACGACTTCGACCTCGGCGCCCAGCTCCATCAGATAATGGACGAGGTTCCAGGTGAAGCTGTCATAATTGTCGACGACGAGGATCATGGGTGGGCTGTAGCCATCTGTGCGGCCGCGCGAAAGGGCGGATTGGCCGAGGCGCCGCCGTGCGTGACGATATGTGGATTGAGGATGCGCAAGTGAATCTTCGGCAGTCTTCGCTGCCTGCGCGCAAGCTGAACGGTTCAGCCGGCCGGCTCGGCCGCCAGTTCGCGGTGACTCCGTAACGCGCTGCGTTCCTCGGCGAGGATCGCCGCGGAGATCGAATCGGGCGAGCTTCTGCTCGCGCGCGCCGTATCGACCAGCAGCACGAACTCGGCGTTCATCGGCTTGGGAGAAAAGCGCTGGGCGCTCACCCGATAGCGCTTATATGGCTGGACGAACGCCCGCGTCGCGCCCCGCGCGCAGCACGCACTGACCAGCTTGGCCAGTGGGATATTGCCGTCGGTGCTGTAGCTGACCGCGATCCAGCGCGCCGAAAGGCCCTCGATCAGGGTGGCGAAGGCTTGCGACGCCTCTCGAGCGCTGTTGTACAGGCTGCGCCGTTCGGTCCGCCAGTCGCGCCGGATGGCCGATTTGTCGCCTCGCCCGCCGATCTTGGGGGCAAGCACGGGTTTGTCCCAGAGCGCGACGCTGTTCAGCACATGATAGTTCGATCCATAGGGGTGCTGGTTATAAGGCGGATCGACATAGACAAAATCATAGGACCGGCCGTGCTCGCGGCCGAAGCGCTGGGCGTCGAGCCGGGTCACCTCATTGTCGAGGCCATTGTCGCAGAACACCGCGGGATCGAGCCGCAGATCGCCGCAGATGCGGTAGCGTGCGGTGCCATTGCTGCCGCCCCAGCCCGCATGAAAACCCTTGAACACCCCTGAGGTGTTGCTCGTGTAGCAGCTCTGGTAGAGCAGTGGAGCGAGCAGGCAGGCGCGCTGGTCTTCGTCGATCTCGCCTCGCGCGGCGATCCGCTCGATCTCCTCGCGGATCGCATCGATGCGCATGCCGTTCTTGCGCATGAAGAACAACCGGTCGCGCCCGATCACATAATGTTCGTCGTCGTCGGGACAGAGATGATCGGTGATCCAGCCTTGGCGCGGCGGCAATCTGTTGAGATGGTCGATCATCTCGGCGTAGGAGCGCGCACCGAAGCGCGGCGCCGCGCGGCAGCCGACATAGCAGCGGTTGATCAGCTCCGAATAGGGCTCCCAGTCATTGGCGATCACCCGGTGGCCGCGGGCCTTGGCAAAGCGCGCGACCACCCCGCTGCCCGCAAACAGGTCGACGAAACTCTGGCCGGCGGCCAGCCCGCTTGTCTCGATGGCGCGGGCGATCAGCGGCAGCAATTTGCGCTTGTTGCCGATATAGGGGATCAGCTGGTGAAATACGAAGCTGTCCGTATTGCGCGCGGCATGTTTCCGACGATCGTACAGCACTCGTCCGGCCTCAGCTTCCGTGGGATCTTGGCAGAGCGCCGCTCCCCGTCGTATCGCAGGGATGACGATGGCTGGCAGGCTCCCCTCCCGTCAAGGGCCCTTTCCGTCCCGGCGGTTGGCGCCATCGCCTGCCAATGGCGGGCAAGTCTTTCCAAAAATCGGCACCGAACGCCCAGATCGGGCTGGATAGCCTTGGCGCGGCGCGTTAGGATGGAGGTTCGAGCATCTCGTGCGAGCGCTTGAGGGTGGATCGGGTGATCATCCCTTCTTCGCGTCAAGACAGGAGAGCTGGTGAGAGGAGTTGCACGCGTTGGAGCCCACCAACACCGAGGCGCCGGAATATTTCCATAAGGTAGTCGATTGCCAATGGGCCTGTCCGGCACACACGCCGGTGCCCGAATATATTCGTCTGATCGCGCAGGGGCGTCACGCCGACGCCTATATGATCAATTGGAAATCGAACGTCTTTCCCGGTATTCTCGGCCGGACCTGCGACCGGCCTTGCGAACCGGCATGCCGACGCGGCCGGGTTGACGAGGAGCCGGTCGCAATCTGCCGGCTCAAGCGGGTCGCCGCCGACAACAAGGGCGACGTCACCACGCGGATGCCGGCCAAGCCCCTGCAGAAAATCGGCAAGAAGGTCGCGTGCGTCGGCGCGGGGCCCGCGGCGATGACGGTCGCGCGCGATCTCGCGCCGCTCGGTTACGACATCACCGTATATGATGCCGACGCCAAGGCCGGCGGCATGATTCGCAGCCAGATCCCGCGCTTCCGCCTGCCCGAAAGCGTGATCGACGAGGAGATGGGCTTCATCACCCGGCTCGGCTTGCGCATGAAGCTCGGCGAGCGGGTCGAAAGCCTCGCCGCGCTGCTCGCGCAGGATTATGACGCGGTCTTCGTCGGCACCGGCGCACCGCGCGGTCGCGATCTGCGGATTCCCGGCCGGGAAGAGGCCGCAGCCCACATCCATATCGGCATCGACTGGCTGGCGAATGTCTCTTTCGGCCATGTCGAGGCGATCGGCAGGCGCGTGATCGTGCTCGGCGGCGGCAACACCGCGATGGACTGCTGCCGGACGTCGCGCCGTCTCGGCGGCGAAGATGTGAAAGTCATCGTCCGCTCGGGTTATGACGAGATGAAGGCTTCGCCCTGGGAGAAGGAGGATGCCCGGCACGAAGGTATTCCGATCCACAATTATCTGGTTCCAAAGGCCTTCACCCATGAGGACGGCCGGCTGACCGGGGTGACTTTCGAGCGGGTGGCGCCGGTGACCGGCGCCGACGGCCGCCGCACGCTTCGGCCGACCGGCGAGCCTGACCAGCATTTCGAATGCGACGATGTGTTGCTCGCGATCGGGCAGGAGAACAGCTTTCCCTGGATCGAGCGCGACATCGGCCTGGCCTTTGACAAGGCGGGGATGCCGATCGTCGACGAAGCCACCTTCCAATCGACCCTGCCCAAGGTCTTCTTCGGCGGCGATGCAGCCTTCGGGCCCAAGAACATCATCTGGGCGGTCGCGCATGGCCATGATGCGGCGATCTCGATCGACCATTTCTGCCGGGGCACCGATCTGCGCCTGCGTCCGCCGCCGGGGGTGCATGTCTCGTCGCAGAAGATGGGGATCCACGAGTGGAGCTACGACAATGATATCTCGCTCGAGGACCGGCAGAGGGTGCCCTTGCTGCCGGTCGCCGCGGCGTTGTCCGACGTTAAGGCCGAGGTCGAGCTGGGCTTCGACGATCCGCGCTCCTGGGCCGAGACGCAGCGCTGCCTCAACTGCGACGTGCAGACGATCTTTTCCAGGCCGCTGTGCATCGAATGCGACGCCTGCGTCGATATCTGCCCGACCGACTGCATCACCTTCACCGTCAACGGCGTCGAGGCGGAGCTTCGGCCCCGACTCAAGGCGCCCGCACTCAACCTGTCGCAGGATCTCTATGTGTCGGGCACGCTGCCGACCGGGCGGGTGATGGTGAAGGACGAGGATGTCTGTCTGCATTGCGGCCTGTGCGCCGAGCGCTGCCCGACCGGCGCGTGGGACATGCAAAAGACGCTGATCGACATGGCGCAGGCCGGAGGTTGCCCGAAATGACCCGGCCGATCAGCGCGGTGAACGACTTCGTGGTCAAGTTCGCCAACGTCAACGGCTCGGGCTCGGCATCGGCCAACGGATTGTTCGTCAAGGCGATCCTGCGGATGGGGGTGCCGGTCGGGGCGCGCAATATCTTCCCCTCGAACATCCAGGGCCTGCCGACCTGGTATGAGATCCGCCTCAGTGGCGACGGGTGGCTCGGGCGGCGCGGCGGGGTCGATCTGATGGTCGCGATGAACCCGCAGACCTGGGATGGCGACATCGCCGAGATCGAGAGCGGGGGCTATCTGTTCTACGATTCGACCAAGCCGATGCCGCCTTCGCGTTTCCGCGGCGACATCACCGTGGTGGGGATCCCGCTGACCGCATTGTGCAACAGCGCTTATGCCGAGCCCTCGAAGCGCAAGGTGCTCAAGAACATCATCTATCTCGGCGCACTCAGCTTTCTGCTGGGGATTGATCGCGAGGTGGTCGAAGCGCTGCTGGCCGAGGAATATGCCGCCAAGCCTGCGTTGATCCCGGCCAATATCGAGGCTTTCCAGATCGGCTTCGATCATGCGCGCGCGACGCTTAAGCCGCTGGGCCTGCAGGTCGCGCCCGCCGACGCGGTCGGCGAGCGGATCTTCGTCGACGGCAATACCGCGGCGGCGCTTGGCGCGGTCTATGGCGGCGCCACCGTCTGCGCCTGGTATCCGATCACCCCCTCTACCTCGCTTGCGGAGGCCTTCACCGATTATTGCCGCAAGCTGCGCCACGACCCGGAGACCGGCGAGGCGCGCTATGCGATCGTCCAGGCCGAGGACGAAATCGCTTCGATCGGCATCGTCACCGGCGCCGGGTGGAATGGCGCGCGCGCGTTCACCTGCACATCGGGGCCCGGCATCTCGCTGATGCAAGAGTTCATCGGGCTCAGCTATTTCGCCGAGATTCCGGCGGTGATCTTCGACGTGCAGCGCGGCGGCCCCTCGACAGGCATGCCCACCCGCACCCAGCAGTCGGATATCATGCTCGCCGCCTATGCGAGCCACGGCGACACCAAGCATGTGCTGTTGCTGCCCGAAGGGCCGAACGAATGTTTCGAGTTCGGCGCGCTGGCCTTCGATCTCGCCGACCGGCTGCAGACGACCGTGTTCGTGATGCTCGATCTCGACATGGGGATGAACGAATGGCTGATCGAGCCCTTCATCTGGGACGAGAGCCGCTCGCTCGACCGCGGCAAGATAATGACGGCCGCGATGCTCGAAGCGGGGACGGATTTCGGGCGCTACAAGGATGTCGACGGTGACGGCATCCCCTATCGGACGCTGCCGGCGACACACCCCTCGCGCGGCGCTTATTTCACCCGCGGCACCTCGCGCGATCCCTATGCGCGCTACAGCGAGCAGGGCGCGGTCTATGTCGACAATATGGAAAGGCTGCTGCGCAAGTTCGAGACCGCGAAAGCGCTGGTGCCCATGCCGGTGCATCATCCGGCCGCGCGGCCGACCTCCTATGGCGTGATCTATTATGGATCGACCTCGCCGGCGATGGATGAGGCGCTGGCGGGGCTCGAGGCGATGGGCCTCGCGGTCGATGCGCTGCGGGTCCGCGCCTTCCCCTTTGCCGGTGAGGTTTTCGACTTCATCGCCGCGCATGAACTGGTGTTCGTGGTCGAGCAAAATCGCGACGCCCAATTGCGCGCGCTGCTGATCAACGAGGGCGGGATCGATCCCGCACGGCTCGTCAGGGTTCTCAATTATGACGGCTCGCCGATTACCGCGCGCTTTATCAAAGCCGAGCTGGCCAAAGGGATGCGGACGATCGAGGGCAAGCGGATCGGGGAGACGGTGAGATGACCTATATCGCCAAGCCGCGCTTCCATCATCCTTCGCTCGAGACGAATGCGCTCGGTTTCACGCGGCGCGACTATGAGGGCAAGGTCTCCACGCTGTGCGCGGGCTGCGGCCATGACTCGATCAGCGCGGCGATCGTCCAGGCCTGTTTCGAGATCGACCTCGAGCCGCACCGCCTTGCCAAGCTTTCGGGGATCGGCTGCTCATCGAAGACCCCCGATTATTTCCTCGGCGCGAGCCACGGCTTCAACACGGTGCATGGCCGGATGCCGTCGGTGCTGACCGGCGCCAACCTCGCCAATCGCGAGTTGCTCTATCTCGGCGTCTCGGGCGACGGCGACAGCGCGTCGATCGGGCTCGGCCAGTTCGCCCATGCGATCCGCCGCGCGGTCAACATGACCTATATCGTCGAGAATAACGGCGTGTACGGCCTTACCAAGGGCCAATTCTCGGCCACCGCCGACAAGGGCAGCCGATCGAAGAAGGGCGCGGTCAACTCGGACAGCGGGATCGACCTGGTGGCGCTCGCGCTCCAGCTCGGGGCGACCTTCGTCGGCCGCAGCTTCTCGGGCGACAAGGAGCAGCTGGTGCCGCTGATCAAGGCTGCGCTGTGCCACAAGGGGGCAGCCTTCATCGACGTGCTGAGCCCCTGCATCGCCTTCAACAACCATAAGGGCTCGACCAAGAGCTTCGACTGGGTGCGCGAACATAATGAGGCGGTCAATCGGGTGGACGTCATGCTGGGCCGCCCGCCGTTGCGGGCCGCCTATGAACCCGGGGCGCTTGTCGAGGTCGCCCAGCATGACGGCTCGGTCCTGATGCTGCGCAAGATCGCCGCGGACTATGACCCGACCGATCATGTCGGGGCGATCAGTTTTCTGCAGCAGCGCCAGGCCGCAGGCGAGATCGTTACCGGGCTGCTCTATGTCGATCCCGGCGCGGAAGACCTTCACGACGCGCTCAACACCGTCAAACGCCCGCTCAACAGCCTGCCGGATCGCGAATTGACGCCCTCCGCCTCGGCGCTCGCGAAGATCAACGCGGCGCTTCGCTGACGCCGCCCGGGTGATTGCAGTTCGGTCGAGGCGATCAGCCGCGCCTTGAATCCCGTCCGTTGAGAAAGTGATCGAGCGCCTCGGCAATGAGCTGCGCGGCGCCGTGCTCAGGGTCGGGCAGCCGGTGGTGGGTGATGCTGAAGCAGATCTGGTCGATATGGCCGAGCAGGACGCGCGCACGGAGCAAGGCATCCGGATCTTGCGCCGCCCGTGCGAAAGCCGGGTAGCGGGTTCCCAGCCGGCGGATCAGCGCGTCGCGCTGGCCGGCCAGCTGCCGGTGCAGTGTCTCTTCGAGTGTCGCGACCTGGGCCAGCAACCCGCAAACGATGCTGTGATCGCGGTGGAGCGCCATATGCTGCTTCGACCAGGCAGCGAGCGCATCGAGCGTCGGAGCCTCGAGCCCGGCGAGCTTCTCGAACACCGGACGCCAGGTTGGTTGAAAATCTTCGGCGATGGCGCAGACCAGGTCGAGCTTGCCGTCGAAATGGGTGTAAAAAGCGGCGCGGCTGACACCCGCCCGGACCAGAACATGCTCGATGCTGGTCTCGAGATAGCCGCGTTCGCCGAATATCGCGATAGCGGCCTCGATCAGGATCGATCGCGTGCGCCGGCGCTGTTCCTCCTGCAGCGCATTGCGCCCGCGCCGGTTGTTCGGGTTTGCCTCGGCGGAGGATGATTTGGCTTCCACACTGCGTCCCTGCTGTCCAGACGGCGATTGTGGCAGCGCGCCGTTGGATTGACAATACAAGCTGTATGGTCGAAGACGGAGAAAGCAACGAGCCGGGAGAAATGGGATGGCCGCCAAAGCCGCGCCGCGGGCACAACTGCATCCGAACCTGCTCGCGCCCGGGCGGATCGGTTCGCTTGAGCTGCCCAACCGGATGTTCGTCACCGCGATGGGGGTCAGCCTCGCCGAGGAAGACGGGACCGCCGGCGACCGGCTGATCGCCTATCATGAGGAGCAGGCGAGGGGCGGCGCTGCGCTAATCGTTACCGGGGTGATGGGGGTGGCCTGGCCGGTCGGCGCGGTCCAGCCGCACCAGCTCGCCATTTCGGATGACCGTGTCCTGCCTGGCCTGCGCCGGCTGGCCGACGCCGCCCATGCGCACGGCGCGCGGATTGCCGCGCAGCTCCATCATGGCGGGCTGGTCGCCAGTCACTCGGCCCAGGAGGGGCATCCGCTCTGGGCGCCGTCGATTCCCGCGCCGTTCGAAGGCGATTTCCCCGACGCCTTCCTGCCGGAAGAGATGGCGGCGTTCGCAGGCGGCGTCGTGCCGAGCGTGAAAGTGCTGACGAGCGAGGATATCGCCACCGCGATCCGCCAATATGCCGAGGGCGCGGCGCGGGCCAAGGCGGCCGGCTTCGACGCGGTCGAGATTCATGGCGGGCACGGCTATCTCATCTCGTCATTCCTCTCGCCGTCGACCAACAAGCGCGACGACGACTATGGCGGGCCGCTCGAGAATCGGGCGCGGCTGATGCTCGAAGTGGTGCGGGCGGTGCGCGCCGCGGTGGGACCCGGCTTTCCGGTGTGGATCAAGCTCGACTCGCGTGAATTGGGCAAGACGAACGGCACCACGCTCGAACATTCGACCCGCGTGGCGCCGATGCTCGAAGCGGCCGGCGTCGATGCGATCACGGTCACCGCCTATCATGATGTCGGCCAGGGCAAGCTGCATTCGGGCTCCAATATCCCGCATGAGCCCGAGACCAACATTCCCGCCGCAGCGCGGATCAAGGCGACGGTGCGCATCCCGATCATCGCGTCGGGACGGATCGAGTTCGACAGCGCCGACGCGAAGATCGGGGCGGGGCAGTTCGATTTTCTCGCGCTCGGCCGCAAGATGCTCGCCGATCCGTACCTCGTGCGAAAATTGCGCGAAGGCCGCCCCGAGCAGGTGCGGCCCTGCATCTATTGCTACACCTGCGTCAGCACCGCTTATGTTCGCGAACAGGTGCGCTGCGCGGTGCGGCCGGAGACCGGCTTCGAACATCTGCAGCCACTGGCCCAGCCGCCCACCGGCAAGCATTATCTCGTGATCGGCGGCGGCCCGGGCGGGATGGAGGCTGCGCGCCGCCTCGACGCCGCGGGCAATCGGGTCACGCTGATCGAGAAGGGCGACCGGCTCGGCGGGACGCTGCGCTTCGCGTCGCTCGCCTACGCGCCCAATGAGCGGATCCTCGGCTGGCTTCGTGACCAGCTCGGCGGCTCGAAGGTCGAGGTGCAGCTTCACACCGAGGCTACCCCCGATCTGGTGCGTTCGCTCGCGCCCGATCATGTCATCGTCGCGACCGGCGCGGTTCGCGAGATGCCGCCGATTCCCGGCGCGGAGCAGGACCATGTGTTCAGCGGCGACGACATGCGCAGGATGATGCTCGGCGAGAGCTCGGACGCGTTGAAGCGCAAGACCGGGATCGCGACCCGGCTCGCCACCAGGATCGGCGCGGCAACCGGAATGACCGCCAACCTCGATTTCGTCCGCAAGGCGACCCGACAGTGGATGCCTTTGGGGAAGCGCGTCGTCATTATCGGCGGCGAACTGGTCGGCCTGGAGCTGGCGGAATTTCTCGTGGAGCGCGGACGCAGCGTCACCGTGATCGAAGAAGGACCAAAATTCGGCCGAGGTCTGACGCTGGTTCGGCGGATGCGGCTGTTGCCCGAACTGCGCGAGCATGGGGTCGCGCTGTTCGCCGAGGCGCGCGATCTTCGCATCGAGACGGCGGCGGTGTGCTTCACTGCGGCCGACGGCGCGACGCGGTCGATTTCGGCCGACAATGTGATCGTGGCGAAGGGCGCGCGCGGCGACTCGTCGCTGGCCGACGCGCTGCGCGCAGCCGGATACGCCGTCACCGAAGTGGGTGACGGCACCGGTATCGGTTACATCGAAGGGGCGATCCGCGGCGCGGCCCGCGCCGTGCTGGGACCGGCGGCAATTCCGCCGGTTTGATCCCCGCCGGCCGCGTTTTTCTTTACTTCTTCAACGCAGCCAGATCGGCGTCGACCGCGGCGAGCTTGGCGTCGGTGATGTCATCGGGCGCATAAGCCTGGATCGCGCGCAGCGTCATGCCACGGGCCATGTCGATCTGATCGCTCTTGACGAGTTCGGGCAGATTCTTCTCGAGCACCGCCTTGGAGGCCGGGTTGTCGAGCAGATCGCCGATCGGGGTGTCGGCGGTCGTCATCACCGCGGACGTCGCCGCCTGCGCGAAGGCGCCGCTGGGCGCCAGGGCTGCAAGAGCAACAGCAAACATCAATTTACGCATGTAGAAGCCTCTCCAAAAGACGGTCCTGTATAATGATACGCCATCGTCCACGGGGCAACCGCTTTCGAAGGCCCCGCACATCATCAGGGTGCAAGCGTCCGCGGCTGCAATGCCACCGTCGCGGCGAGCACCGGCTCGGAGGCCGAACGCGCGACTTCGATCCGGACCGTTTCCGCCGGCACGACCCAGCGCCGCCCGGCCGCATCATAATCGGCAAGGATACGCGGATCGGCGGTCACGCTCACGACCTGCGTCTCGCCCGGCTTGAGCATGGGTTTGCCCCAGCCGATCAGCCGTTTCGCCTTGCCGGGCCGCACCACATAGACCTGGGGCACGTCGGCGCCGGCGCGCTCGCCGGTGTTGGTGACACGGAAGCGCACGGTAAGGTCCTTGCCGCCGGTGGCGTGCAGGTCGGCATAGCGGAAACTGCTGTAGCTCAGCCCGTGGCCAAATGCGAAAAGCGGCGCTGCACGGGTTCGGTCGAACCAGCGATAGCCGACGTCGGAGCCCTCTGGATAGCGGATCTCGAACGGTTTCAATCCCGCCTGAAGACCATAGACAGCGCGCGTCTCCTTGTCGGCGGGCGGCGCATCCGAGCCAGGAAGTCGTGGATTGGGCAATTGCTCGGTCGACGCCGGAAAGGTGATCGCAAGATGGCCCGACGGGTTGGCCGCGCCCGACAGCAGCCGCGCGATCGCGGTGGCTCCACGTTGCCCGGGGAAGAAGGCGGCGAGAATCGCCGGCACCTTGTCTCGCCAGGGCATGACCACCGCACTGCCGGTCTCGAGCACCACCACCGTGCGGGGATTGGCGCTCGTCACCGCTTCGATCAGCACATCCTGGCCGTCGCCCAGCGACAGATCGATATCGTCCTCCGCCTCGGTCGCATATTTTTCGCCGAACACGATCGCGACATCCGCCATCTTCGCCGCCGCCGCCGCCGCTGCGGGGTCGAGGCCGTCATGATAGCTGATCTGCGCGCCCGGGAACTCCGCGCGCAACGCCTCGACGGGTATGTCGCCGCCATAGCCGCGCCGCGCAAAGCCTCGAACCATCGCGGAGCGCCCCGCCTTGTCGATCTTCCGGAACCCGCCTACCGGAATCACCTGGCTCGATCCACCGCCGCCCAGCACGCCGAGGTCGGCATGTCCGCCGATCACCGCAATCGACCGCACCTTCTTGGCGAGCGGTAGAAGACCGCCTTCGTTGCGCAGCAGGACCATGCCTTGTTCGGCGGCGGCGAGCGCGACCTCGCCGTTCGCGGCATAGTCGATCGGCCGGCCCGGCTGCACCGGATGGGCAGCGACGCCATGGGCATAGACGCTATACAGAACGCGCGATGCGGCCCTATCCACCGCCGCCTGCGGCACGCGCCCGTCGGCGAGCGCGGTGACGAGCAGATCGGAGAAGTAGCGTTTCTTGTCGAGCTGCTCGCCCGACTGCTGGTCGAGGCCCGCGAGGATCGCTTCGGTCGAATGGACCGCCCCCCAGTCGGACATCACATAGCCCTTGAATCCCCAGTCGCGGCGCAGCACGTCGCTGAGCAGGAACTTGTTCTCGCAAGCGAAATCGGTCCCAACACGGTTGTAGGCGCACATCACCGATCCCGGATCGCCCTTTTCGATTCCGATCTGGAAGGCGAGCAGATCGCTTTCACGCGCCGCCTGCTCGTCGAGCACCACCGAGGCGATATTGCGCCCCGTCTCCTGATCGTTGATCGCGAAATGCTTTATCGTCGAGATGATGTGGTTCGACTGCACCCCCTTGATCTGTGCACCGACCATCGTCCCTGCGAGCAACGGGTCCTCGCCGAGATATTCGAACGACCGGCCGCCGCGCGGATCGCGCACCAGATTGACGCCGCCGGCAAGCAACACGTTGAAACCCTTGGCGCGCGCTTCGCTGCCGATCATCGCGCCGCCCGCGCGCAGCACCGCCGGATCCCAGCTCGACGCCAGCGCTAGGCCCGAAGGCAACGCGGTCGCCACGTCGCCCTTGCGCATATCCATCACGTTCGAGACCCCAAGGCTGGCGTCGCTCGACACCAGTGTGGGGATGCCCAGACGCGGTACGCCCAGCGTGTGCCCGGCGCTGAATGGAATTCCCGCCGGCTGCTTGCTCGGTGGCAGCATGGCGGTCATCGGCCCGTGCAGCAGCCGGATCTTCTCCTCCTGCGTCATCTGCTTCAGCGTTTGCTCCGCCCTGGCCTCAGGGCCGTTCGCCGCATCAGCCGACTTCGCGAAGCCGGCCGCCGGGGGAATCGCCAGCGCCGAAAAAAGGATCAGGGCAGCTTTCATGATGGGCACCTCGTTTGGTTTTCGAGGAGGCTGCATCCCCTGCGGCCGTCGCGCTGTCAAGAATCAACCGACTGCGTTCAATTATCGGGCGAAAGCGCTCCCTGTTCACGCCGCCGCCGTTTCGCGCGCCGGCCTGCGCTCGAGCGGGGCCTCGTCGGGATAGCGGCGATCGTGGCGGCTCTTCGGGTTATGATCATGAGATGATGGCGGGAGCCGGGTGAGGTTCAATCGTTCGGGCCCGCCCGCGCGGCGCCCCGATCGCAGCGGACGCGCTCCGCGCACCGCGGACCAGCCTGCCAGGCAGCGCCTCGGTCGCCTCACCATGACGATAGGTGATGATGCCGCTGACGATCGTCGCGTCGAAACCATCGGCATGCTGCTTGAGGCGCCGTCCGCCGGCAGGCAGATCATAGCTGATATGCGGTGCGTGCAGGCGCAGACGGGCCATGTCGATCACGTTGATATCGGCCTTGTAGCCCGGCCGCAGCAGGCCGCGGTCACCCAGGCCGACCGCCAGGGCCGGCGCATGGCTGAGCTGGCGCACCGCCCAGGCTAACGGCAGCCGGCCTTCGGCGCGGTCGCGCGTCCAGTGCGTGAGCAGGAAGGTAGGGAAGCTCGAATCGCAGATCAGGCTGTAATGCGCTCCGCCGTCGCCAAGCGCGATCAGGCTGTTCGGATCGGTGATCATCCGCCGTACGCTTTCGAGATTGCCGTTCACATAGTTGGACGAGGGCATCATCAATATGCCGCGTCCGTCTCGCTCGAGCAGCGCGTCGAGCGCCAGCGCCGCCGCCGGGACGCCCTCGCGCTCAGCCCTCGCGCCAAGCCGGGCGTCGGCGTCGGGCTCATAATTGGGCGGATCGCCCATCGGGTAAAGATCGCCGACATCGGTGGCGAGCGTCATGTAGAGCGGGTTGGCCGTCGCGGGCCTTTCGCCCAGCAGCCTTGCGCGGAACTCCGGATCGCGCAGCCTGGCGACCTTGTCGGCAAGCGGCAGCGCCTCAATCTCGCGGAAACTCGGATGAAAGCGGAACGGATGGAAGGACAGCTCGAGTCCGAACAGCATACCGATCGGACGCGGGAAGACCTGAGCGCGGATTTCCAGCCCGTCCCGGTTCGCCTCGTCGACCAAAGCGAGCATGACCGCCGGCAGTTCGGGATTATATTTCTTCTCGAGCAGGCTGAACGACAGCGGCCGGCCCGAGGTCTCGACGATCCGCCGGAACAGCGCCATCTCGTCGCGCGGGTCGCAACCATATTGCGCATTGGGAATGAGCTGGAACACCCCCGCGCCCGCGTCCCGCAGGCCGCGCGCCAGCGCGAGCAGCTCCTCGGCCGGCGCATCGATCGAAGGAGCCCATTCGCCGTCCACCGTGCGGTGGCCATGGCTTTGCGAGGTGGTGACGCCGATCGCTCCGGCCTCGATCGCTTCGCGCACGATCGCGGTCATCGCAGCGAGCTCGGTCGCGGTGGCGGGTTCGCGCGCCGCGCCGCGTTCGCCCATCACATAGACGCGCACGGCCGAGTGCGGCAGCTGCGCCGCGAAATCGACATCGGCCTCGCGGCCTTCCAACACGTCCAGATAGTCGGGGAAGCTTTCCCAACTCCAGGGCAGCCCCTCGGTCATCACCGCCTCGGGGATATCCTCGACACCCTCCATCACACGGATCAGCAGGGCGCGCTGATCGGGGCGGCACGGCGCGAACCCCACCCCGCAATTGCCCATCACCACGGTGGTGACGCCATGCCCCGACGACGGCGTCAGCCGGTTTTCCCAGGTGATCTGGCCGTCATAATGGGTATGGATGTCGACAAAGCCTGGGGTGACGATCCGGCCGGATGCGTCGATCTCCTCGCGCCCGCGTCCGTCGACCCGGCCGACCGCGGCGATAACGCCGTCCTTGACCGCGAGATCCCCGCTGAACGTGGCATCGCCGCTGCCGTCGATGATCTGTCCGCCGCGGATCACCAGATCATAGTCCGTCATCGCCGTCTCCGTCAGACAAGGAGGTTCGCCCGGTTCAGCCCGGCATATTTTAATATATAACATACGGTAAATCAGACGCCAAGAAGCCATGAATCTGTGCCGGCCGAAACACCGGCCGGATCGTCGACCGTGCTAGGGCAGCTGCTCCGGATATAGCTCGGTGGCGATCGGCTTCGACGAGCCCCGGATCTTCGCCCCGCCGGCGGTACGCGATTTGCTTGTCGCCCCCGAAATGAGCTGGTGACACCGCCCGATTCGGGGCACGCGAACTGGCCGCAACGGCACCGGGCTTAAGCCGGAGCGGTTTCGCCTCCGCGCGCGAGCGCCCGGATCGCAAGCAGCCAGTGGACGATGCCCCAGCCCAGCAGCAGCACCATGGCGACCAGCGCATCGCGCAGGCCTGCCGCCGGATCGCCGCGCATCGCGCCGAACCAGTCGCTCAACGCGCCCGCCGCGACCGGCCCGAGCGAGACCCCGATAAGATTGGCGACCACCACCTGGAGCGCGCTCGCGCGGGCGCGCATCGCCACCGGGGCGAGATTCTGCATCAGCGCCGTCGCCGGCGCGGTCCAGAGCGCGCTCAGGAAAAAGGGCGGGATCAGCAACAGAAGAACCGCCGGGCCGCTCCCGGCAAGCAGGGCGACGACATAGATCGGAATGGCCAGTGCCAGCCCGCCGGCCGGGAGCCACAGCATTTTATGCTCTCCGTTCGCACCGAGCCGGGTCGCCTGCCATCCGCCCAGCACCGTCCCCGCCATGCCGCACAGGCCAGTGAGCATACCGAGGCCGAGGCCCGCTTCCGAGAGCGACAGATGATGGACGCGGATCAAGAAGGAGGGGAGCCAGCTGCTCAGTCCCGTCTGCGCGAAGGCCGTTGCGGCGGTAGCCAGCAGGACGTGGCGAAAGGCCGGCCGTCGTACCAGCAGCGAGGCCGCCTCGAAGAATCCTTCCGATGCGTCCCGGCCGGAGCAAGCGCCGCCGCCAGGCTCGCTCGCGCCGCGCGATGGCTCGCGCGATATCAGCGGAAAGGCCAAGGCGAGCAGCAGCCCCGGCGCACCGGCGACCAGCAGCGCCGTGCGCCAGCCCGCGGCTTGCGCGATGATCCCGCCCATCGAAAGTCCGATCATGACGCCGACGGGCAGGCCGATCGCGAACAGTCCGATCGCCTGAGGCCGCTGGCGCGGCGGATAGAGGTCAGAGATCAGCGAATGGGCGCAGGGCGTGAAGCCCGCCTCGGCCAGCCCCACCGCCATACGGGCGACCAGGAATTGCCCGAAGCCGCGAGTCATGCCGCAGATTGCCGTCATCACGCTCCAGATCGCGGTGAGCAGCGCGATCAGGCGAACGCGGTGGAGGCCGCGATCGACCTGCTGGGCGATAGGGATGCCCAGCATCGTGTAAAACAGGCCGAAGGCGCCGCCGGTAAGCATGCCGAGCTGCCAGTCGAGCAGCTGGAAATCGGCCTTGATCGGCTCCTGCAGGATCACCACGACCTGCCGGTCGAGATAGTTCAGGCTGTAGATCAGGGCGAGCAGGCACAGCATCGCCGTGCGCCGCGATACGGAGACGATGTCGGCAGGCCGCATTTCGGCGCGATCGTCGATCAGTGCCGCGTCGGCCTGCATCTTGAGGGTTTCGGACATCGCTCTCTCTTTTTCCCAGGCCGAAGGAAAACCGCGGGAGATGGCCGTTCCCTCGCGCTCCCATCGCCGCAAGGATCGACCGTCGACGGCTGCGATCAATCGAGGGCTGGCGCTTTCCGTCCATCCGGAACTGTGTCCGCCCACGCGCTGCTGCGCGCGCTAGGCGTCCCATTCGACGGGAAGCGTCTTCAGCATCGTCGTCGAGCCGCGCAAATTGTCGATCTGCGCGCCGGGCGCCATCGCCGTGTTCCATAGGGACGGAATATGCCGAATCGGTCGCAAGCCGGGTGGCGTGGGGTTGACGTGCGCCGCATCCTGGCGAATCTCATGACCATGGAGATGGCCGCGAAGCAATTGGCTTGCAGCCCGCTGCCCTATGGGCATGCGGAGCTTGTCGAGTGGCGCTGGCCTTCGCCGCTCGAGCTGACCGCACGCGAAGATCGCCATATGATCGAGATGTCGTTGCCGCCCCATGCAACCGACGGCGTCGCGGCCCTCGCCGATGTGGCGCCCGACCGCTACTGCTTCATGGGCAGCCTGTTCGTGCGTCCCGCGGGCCTTGCCATCACCGCGCGCAGCATGGGCGGCCATATCCGCGTCGTCCGCCTGTCGCTCGATCCCGACATCTGCCTGGTCCCGGCACTCGACGGCATGTCCCCCGACAACCTCCGCAGCCTGCTCGATTTCCGCGACCCGGCCCCCCGCATGCTGCTGCGCCGCATCCGCGACGAGCTCGCCAGCCCCGGCCGCGACAGCATCGCGCTGGTGCGCGCTTACGCCGACGCGCTGCTGATCGAAATCCGCCGTAGCGTCGAGGCGCGGTTCAAACAGCCGCGCGAACTGGCGCGGCTGGCGGACTGGCAATATCGCCGCGTGGTCGAACGGATCGAAGCCGACGCGCCGCCGCCGGACGTGGTGTCGCTGGCCGCGTTGTGCGGGGTCAGCGCGCGGCATTTTTCGAGGCTATTTCGCGGTCTGACGGGGGAGAGCGCCGGCCAGGCGATCGACCGCGCCCGCATCCGGCGCGCAATGCGGCTGCTCGCGGAGGCCCAGCCGATGCCGCTGAAGCGGATCGCGGCCGAACTCGGCTTCGGCCAGCCGAGCAGCTTCTCCCACGCCTTTCGCCGCGCGACCGGGCTTTCGCCGAATGCCTGGCGCCAGCAGAACCGATCCGCCACGGACGAGGCCGGCGCCCCGACGAGCCATTGAGCGCAGCGCGCGCGGAGAAATCATGAGCGGAGTTTACGACTTCATCATCGCCGGCGGCGGGTCCGCCGGCTGCGTCCTTGCCAACCGGCTGTCGGCCGACCCCCGGACGCGGGTGCTGCTGCTCGAAGCGGGCGGCCGCGATCGCAGCCTCTTCATTCATGCGCCAGGCGGTCTTTTGCCGATCATGTATCGCGGCATGTTCCAGTGGATGCACGTCAGCGTGCCGCAACGCCACGCCGGCGGCCGCCAGGTCTATACGCCGCGCGGCCGCGTGCTCGGCGGATCCTCGTCAATCAACGGCATGGTCTATGATCGCGGCGCCGCCGGCGACTATGACGGCTGGCGTCAGCTCGGGAATGAGGGCTGGAGCTACGAGGACGTGCTTCCCTATTTCAAGCGGCTCGAGGATTTCGAGCCCGGCGGCGATGAAGGCTTCCACGGCCATGGCGGCCCGGTTCGCGTGACGCGGCCGGGAATCCAGCATCCGCTGGCGCGCGCCTTTCGCGATGCGGCAATGGCCGCAGGCGTGCCCTATAATGACGATCCCAACGGCGCGTCACGCGAAGGTGTCGTCCCGGCGGACGTCACCGCGGCGAATGGGCGGCGCTGGAGCGCGGCGCGCGCCTATTTGAAGCCCGCCCGCGGCCGGGCCAATCTCGATATCATCACCGACGCGCATGTCGAACGGGTGGTGATCGAACAGGGGCGCGCGACCGGCGTCGTCTATCGCCGCAAGGGGAGGCAGCAGCAGGTGGGCGCGCGCCGCGAGGTGATCGTCTCGGCGGGCGCGATCCACTCGCCGCACATCCTGATGCTGTCCGGCATCGGCGACGGCGGGCATCTGCATGCGCACGGCGTGCCGGTGGTGCGTCATCTGCCGGGCGTCGGGCAGAATTATCGTGACCATGTGGCGGTGACGGTCAAGCAGGCCTGCACCCAGCCCGTGTCGCTGTTCAACTTCTTCCACCCGCTCGTCGCGGCGCGCGAAATCGGCAATTTCCTGTTGTTCCGCCGCGGTCCGCTCGCGACCCCGTCGACCGAGGTGACCGCCTATATGCGGACGATGCCCGGGGCGGAGCAACCCGACATCAAGATCCATTTCGCCATGGCGTTGTACGAGGCGATGGGCCGCAAGCTGATCATGGAGCACGGCTATTTCGCGCATATCGACCTGCTGCATCCCGAGAGCGTGGGTGAGATCCGCTTGACCGGTCCCGACCCGCAGGCGCCACTGGCGATCGACCCGAACATCCTGTCGACCCCCAACGATCTGGCAATGGGCCGCGCCGCGATACGCGCGGTGCGCGATGTCTTCGCGCAAAGCGCGTTCGATCCCTTTCGCGGCGAGGAGTTGGCGCCGGGAGCGCATGTCCAATCCGACGGCGAGCTCGACGACTATCTGCGCGCGACCGCGGTTTCGGATATCCACAGCACCGGCACCTGCCGCATGGGGCACGACCCGATGGCGGTGGTCGATCCGCAGCTGCGCGTGCACGGGATCGCGGGCTTGCGCGTGGTGGATGCCTCGGTCATGCCGCGCGTCCCGGCCGGAAACACCAATGTGCCGACCATGATGGTCGCCGAAAAGGCGGCCGACATGATTCGGGGCGGCTAGAAACATTCGCGTCGGACAGGATATCCGGCGGCACGACCGATTCGATGCTGAGATTGGTTAGTCTAGCGGTCCTGGCTTTACGTCCGTTGCGCCCTGTTCAGCATGCCGCCGGCGCGCCAATGGCAAAGAGACCGTCGGATGCCGGGTCGGCCGCGCCTCCGCTGGTACGGCTTATTTATTGGATATTGGCCGAGCCGGCCGCGACGCCGACACCGCGACGCAGGTTGTCGCTGCTGCGATAGATCACCGCCTGCATCGCCGACAACATGCGGCGGACATCCTGCTCGCTTTGGAACAGCGGGTCGCCGACCACGCCGACCGCATAGGAAGCCACGCCGTGCGGCAGATACAGTGGCATCGCGATCGAATCGACCGGCGCCAGATCGGTGCGGCGGCATAGCGCGAACCCCTGGCTGCGCGTGCGCGCGACACGGTCGACCAGCGTTTTCATCAGCATCGCGCCCTTCGGCCCGAGCCCGAGGCGCTGCGCGCGGGTCGCGAGTTGGACGATCGCGCGGTTGCTTTGCTGCGCCAGGATCGCCGCAGCAAAATTGGTGCCCGGACGCCAGCCGTTGCGATAAAAAGAAACTATTTCAGTAGGATAATCCAGGTCTGATTCGGGGTGCAGCCAGCCGCCCGTCAGCTCGGCTACGCTCTCGACCCAGCAGTCATTCTGATGGGTCAGATAGACGGTGGCTCCTGTCTCCCTGCGCATGTCGTCGAGCAGCCGCGCCACCGCGCCGCCGGCGAAGAAGCTCTGCTCGATCATGCACACATTGGCGATCAGCTTGTAGGAGGGCGCGTAGAGCTTCGAAGCCTGATTATAGCTCAAATATCCCGCGCCCGCCAAAGTGCGCAATATCTCGTCGGCGCTCGAATTCGGTATGCCGAGCGCCTCGCTGATCTCGACGGTGCGCGCCGGCTCCCGGAAACGCATGAAATATTCGAGCACCTCGAGCGTCCGCATGCACGACTTTACATGGCCACGGCCATTCTGGCGCTGTTGGGTCGGCGACGCGTTCGAACCCATCTATCTCTCCAACGCCTCTCGGCGACTTTCCGGTTGGGCCGCCCTGAGATGGTCTTCTGCCGTTTGTCTTTGGTCTTATCTGGGCCTTGAGACCACGAAAACTACACGCGGCGGAGCGGTGATTCAAGAGCGCCCCCGCCCAGCCCGATCGCATCCGGAACGAGCCGACCGGGCGACCGTTATCGCTGTCGAAGGAGGTCGCCATGATCGAGCGAAGCGGCATCGCGCCCGCCGTCGCCGCGCCCGCACGGACGAGCGCGGCAAGCGAAGGCTCCCGCGGGGCTCGGCTGCCGTTTCGGTATGGCCGCGACGCCGCATGGCCGCGCGCCGGAAGTTGAAGGTGTTCCGGACGGCGATCGGCTTCCATGACGCCTATGTCGCCGCGCCGAGCCAGAAGGCTGCGCTCGCCGCCTGGGGGAGCGAACGCAACCTGTTCGCCATCGGCGCGGCTGAACAGGTCACCGACACCGAGCTGACGCGGGAGCCGCTCGCGCATCCCGGACAGGTCTTCACTCGCCGGCGGGGATCGGCGGGCGACAATCTGGAAATGCTGTCCGGAGGCGGACAGGGCGGGCCGCGGCGCGCATCCGCTCCGCGCCGCGCCGCGAAACCGCCGCCGAGGCCCAGCCGCGCGGCCATTGAACAGGCCGAAGAGCTTCTCGCGGCGGCGACGGCGGCGCGCGAGGACAAGCTTCGGCGGATCACCCGCAAGGAGGAGGCGCTGCGGCGCGAGCGCAAGGCGCTGGAAAGGACTTGCGGCGAAGAGATCGAGCGGTTGGCCCGCGCTCGCGACGAGGCGGGGCGCGACTATGACCGGGCGGTGGACGCCTGGCGCAAGGGAACGAGGGATGATTGAGGAAAAATCGTCGATACCGGCCCGCATCAAGACGCTCGGCTATCTGGTCTCGACCGTCAGTGTGATTCTGCTCGGCGTCGTGTCCTGGAAGTCGGCATCCGCCGACCCGATGCTGATGGCGGCGCTGATCGGGGGGATGCTGGCTTCGGTGATCGGCATGGCGTTGCGCTGGTTTTCCTATCAGCTCGACAAATGATCCGCGACTGCCGTTAGCGCGCGCCTTCTCCCGCCTTCGGTGATGAGGTCGACGAGTTCGCGCGGCGGCAGCTCACGGACGAGCTGGTCGCGTCCGCAATGCCGCGGCGCCTTGTCGGGGCGCCACCGATGAAAGCGTGTGCCGTGGCGAAAGCGGCCGTCGGTGATCTGGTCATAGATCACTTCGGCGACGAGCTCCGGGCGAAGCGCGATCCATGGCTTGGCCTGGCCTCCATTCCATCGACTTGGGCCGCCCGGCCGGTCGCCGGTGAAGCCGTCGCCCCCTTCGTACGGCCGCAGCATCTGTTTCAGCGCGCTCTTTTGCGCGCTGCCGAAGCTCGAGGTGAAGCCGACATGGTCGAGCGTTCCCGCCTGGTCGTAGAGGCCGAGCAGCAGCGAGACGACCTCTCCCTGGTCGTTCTCGCGGTAGCCGCCGACCACGCAGTCGGCGGTCCGGAGCTGCTTGACCTTGACGACAGCGCGTTCGCCCGGGTGATAAGGTTCGTCGAGTTGCTTGGCGACGATCCCGTCTAGCGCGCCGCCGCTGTCGCGCAGCCAACCGCTGGCGATTTCGGCGTCCGTGGTGGCGGGTGACAGGATCAGGTCGGGCGACGCCATCCTGCCGTGGAGGCCGACCAGCGACATGCGGCGCGCGTGCAGCGGCGCGCCCGACAGGCTGACTCCGTCAGCCTCGAGGCAGTCGAACAGGATGAACTGGGCTGGCGCTTTCGCGACGAGCCGTGCGACGCGGCTGGCCGCGGGATGGAGACGCGCCTGGAGCGCGCCGAACGAAAGCCGGCCGTCGACGGGGATCACCAGCTCGCCATCCACGATGAAGTCCCGCTCACCCACCGCCTCGAGCAGGGCAAGGATGTCGGGGAAATATCGCCCCAGCGGTTTGCCCGATTTTGACAAGAGCGAGACGGTTTCGCGCCGTACGATCGCCAGCGCGCGAAAGCCGTCCCATTTGGGTTCATATTGCCAGCCGGCGCCTGTGGGCAGATGCTCGGACAGACGCGCCTCCATCGGGGGACCCGGCGTTCCGGCCCAGGGATCGCGCGATGTATCGCGGTCCATCGCGTCCATGTCGGTTCTCCGGCGCGAGCTGACTGACGCTTCAAACGTCCCAGCGACTCGAGGGTTCAACCGCGAGCGGGGCGAGCAGCCTCGCGCCGGCCGGGCAGCGCCGGATTCACAACGCGCCGGGAGTTCCGGGCGAGCTGTCGCCGCCGCCCCCGCCAGCCGACCCCGCCTCGCCGGTTGTGGAACGCGGCAGCGCATGGCGCAGCTTGTGGGCAACCAAGCCCACGAGGATGGCGATCGCGAATGCAACGACGATCTTCGATGCCGTGCCGATCGCGACGATCACCCCGCCGATAATCATTAGCCCGACCAGCACGGTGTCGGACGTCGAAGTGGTGCCGCCACTCTCGGCGCGGCCGCCGGGATCATGTCGCATCGCTAGTCTCCAATGAGTGACAGCGGTCTATCAGAGTCGCTGCGGCGCGCACGTGACCGGCGTCACGGCACGCCGACGCGGTCGGCGGTTGCGTGAGGCGCGTCACGCCTGTTCGATGGGCAGCGCGTATAAACCCCCGATGTTCGGAACAGAGCGAAACCGGATGACCGGCTGCACCCTCATGCTGGCCAGCATCGCCCGCAAGATTGCAGCCGAGGCGGGCGTGGTCTCGCGCGAGCTGCCCGATCATCCCGGTTATGCAAAAGGCATTTGGGGAGATCTCGCGCGGCGGCTGATCGAAGGCGAACGGCGATGGGACGGAAAGATCATGGGCGAGATGATGTACAACTTCTCGAGCACCGACTTCCGGTGGATCATGGACATGAACATGCCGCGCCAGCGCTGACCGTCCGGCCAATTGCCGATCGCATCGCAATTCTTCCGTCGAGTAAGATCAGCGCTTGCGCGAGCGGCGACATTTTCGCCACAAAGCCCCCTTATGGCGTGCCAGTGCGTCGTTGGACCTCGGGGGGCCGGCCAGTGGGACATGCGGATCATGAGATGCGCGAGGCGGTGGCGCCCTTCATCGCGATGCCGGTTCGATCGCCCGCGGTCCGTTACAAGGCTTTCATCAGTTATAGCCATGCCGATGAGCGGGCCGCCAGCCGGCTGCACCGCTGGCTCGAAACCTATCGCATTCCCGCGCGCGTGGTCGGCCGCACGACGGCGCGTGGCGAGGTGCCGCGCCGGCTGACGCCGGTGTTTCGAGACAGGAACGAGTTGCCGGCTTCGGATGATCTCGACGAGGAAGTCCGCACCGCCCTGGCCGAGTCCGCAAGCCTGATCGTGCTGTGCTCGCCCGCGGCGCGCGCCTCGCGTTGGGTTCAGGAAGAAATCGCCCATTTTCGCGCCATTCATCCCGATCGGCCGGTGCTTGCGGCGCTGCTCCGCGGCACGCCCGAAGAAGCCTTCCCCCCGGGTCTGATCGACCGCGACGGATCGGGCCAGAAACGCGAGCCGATCGCCGCCGATTTTCGCAAGGGGGGCGACGGCAAGTTCGCGCGCCTGAAGCTGGTGGCCGGCCTCACCGGGGTCGGCCTGGACGAGATCGTTCAGCGCGAAGCGCAGCGGCAGTTGACACGCGTGATGGCGATCACGCTTTTTTCGATCGTCTCGGCCTTAGTATTGGGAGCATTGCTGATCGCGGCCGTCAGCGCTCGTAATGAAGCGGAACGACAGCGGCAGCAGGCCGAGGGGCTGATCGAGTTTATGCTTACCGATTTGAGGTCGCGGCTGCAGGGGGTCGGGCGGCTCGACATACTGGGCTCGGTGAATGAGCGCGCGCTTGCTTATTATGGGGCGCAGGGCGATCTCAGCCGTCTGCCCAACGCCTCGCTCGAACGGCGCGCACGCGTCCTGCAGGCGATGGGCGACGACGACCAGAGGCGTGGCAGGTTCGATGCGGCCCTCGCCGAGTTTCGGGAAGCGCAGCGCGTGACGGCGACCTTGCTTTCCGACTCGCCCAACGATCCCCAGCGGATTTTCGCGCATGCCCAGAGCGAATTCTGGGTCGGATATACCGACTTCCAGCGCCGCCGCTATGCGCAGGCGCGACCGCATTTCCGAGCTTATCTGGAGCTCGCCAGCCGGCTCGTCCAGCTTCAGCCCACTGATCCCAAGGCGCTGCGCGAACTGGGCTATGCGCAGGGCAATATCTGCTCGCTCGAACTGGCGAGCAAGGCCGACCCGGGCACCGCGCTCGAGGCTTGCCGCCGGGCGCTCGCCGCCATGGAGCGGGTGGCGCGGCGTTTGCCTGACGATCCCGGCGTGAGGAGCGACCTCGCCAACCGGCATGCGTGGATCGCCGAGTCGCTCGGTGCGATGGGCCGGCGTCAGGAAGCGCTGGCCGAACGCCGGCAGCAAGCGCAGATTGTCGATCAGCTGCTCCGTTCCGATCCGATCAACGCGACCTACCGGCAGGATTGGATGCTTGCGCGTTATTCGGTTGCGACCCTGCTTAACGAACTGGGCCAAAAGGCGCAGGCGCTCCCGCTGGCCCGCCAGGCGCGCGCCGCGGTCGACAGGCTCATCGCCACCGATCCGCAAAATCGCGACTGGCGCAGCTGGCGCCGTCGTATCGACACGAGCTTCCCCGACCTGGGCAAGGAGAACTGAGATGTTAAGCTGCCAACTGGCGCAATTTCCGCTGGGAAGAAAATTGCCTGTCGCGGCGCGCCCTGAATCCAAGCTGGTCTTCACCATCGCCCTCGGAACCGACGAAAATGGCGTCACGCTGATCATGCAGCAGGACGGCAAGAGCGGACAGGACTATATCGCGATCGAGGAAGATACGATGGTCGAGATCGTGCTCCGCGGCGAACAGCTGTTCTTCTCGAAGGCCTATGACGCGATCACGATGAAGGAGTCCGATCTGGAGTTCTTCTATGGCGCGATCGAATATGGCCAATATGATTGTGACGCCGATCGCTACAAGAGCATCAGCTTCGTCGCCCGCTACAACCGAGGCGGAAAGCGTGGAGCCACGCACGGCTTCAACGTCAATGTCGACCTGTGGCAGCCCAACGGCAAGCCGCAATGGATCGGCTTGACGATCGATCCCGACATCAAGAATCCCCCCCCATGAGCGGACCAGGCAGGAACGAGGGCCGGGCGGCCTTCCTGTAACGCATAGCTTGGATGACGATGTGAACAGTGCGAAGATCTCGATGATCAGGCGGCTCGCCCGAGCGGGCGACACCGAACGTGCTTGGGAGCTGTTCTCCGAAGCAGGGCTGGACGGCGAGACCGCGCACGCGGACACGCTCAGCCTCAAGGGCCGGCTCACCAAGGATCGCGCGCTCAAGGCTCCGCCGGGACAACGCTCGCCGTTGCTGCGTGCGGCGCGGCAAGCCTATTTGCGCGCCGCGCTGATCAGGCCGGCGACCTATCCCTTGATCAATGCCGCGACGATCGCGCTGCTGGACGGCGATCGGCAGGAGGCCGGGGCGCTCGCCGAGCGCGTGCTCGAAATGCTCGACAGCGGCGCGCATGAAGCGGAAACCGCCTATTGGCTGAGCGCCACGCGTGCCGAGGCCTGTTTGCTGCTCGGTCGTGACGAGGACGCGAAATCCGCCCTGGCCGATGCGGTGCGGCAGGCGCCTCGCGCATGGGAGGACCATGCGTCCACGCTGCGTCATTTCCGGCTGATCATCGAGATGCTCGGCACGTCTCCGGATTGGCTCGACGCGCATCGTCCCCCGGCCAGTCTCCACTTTGGCGGTATCATCCGGATCGCGCCCGACCAGCCGTCGTCGGCGATGCGGATTGCCGAGGCGGTGGAGGCCGTGCGGCCAGGATTCGCCTTCGGCGCGCTCGCGGCGGGGGCCGACATCATCGCCGCCGAGATCCTGCTTGAGCGTGGCGCCGAGCTTCACGTCGTGCTGCCTTCGACCGTCGAAGCGTTTCGCCGCGACTCGGTCGGCCATTTCGGCGCTGAATGGGAAGGCCGTTTCGACGCGGTGCTCGCCGCCGCGCAAACGGTCGAGGCGCTCGAAGATCTCGACGTCGTTTCCGAGAGTGGAATCTTCGTCAGCGACGAGATGGCGATGGGGATGACGATCCGGCAGGCGCAGATGCTGGAAAGCAGCGCCGCCGCACTGCGCATCGGCGATGGTCCGCGGGCTCTGGGCAGCGCGCTCGACACGGCGTGGCAGCGGCGGGGCCTGCCGATCCACCGCGTTGCCCTCGATCGCGATGAGCGCGGGGCCGCGCTGCCGCTTCCCGCCTTTGGCCGCGAAGCGATCGTTGCGCTCCCGTCGCGCCATAACGCGGGCGCGTTGGCCGAGGCCGGGGCGCAGTTGCAGAGCTCGGCGGGGTTTTCGATCGCGCGTTTCGGCGATCCGGTGGCGGCCGCCCGCGCGGCGCTGCGCGAGCTTGCCGACGGGCATGCGCCGCTGGGCATTGCCTATGGAGCGTTCGACCCCGCCATGGGCGACGCCGAGCGCTTCGAAACCGCCATGCGGATCGCGGGCGCCGCGCTGCCCGGGCGCATCCCACTGTCGCGGTCGACGGCCCTGGCGCTCACCTTGGCCGCGCCCGAACTGCGATGCGAGAATTTCGGGTTCATCGCGAGCGCACATGGCGACATTGCCTTGAGCATGCTCGCCCCCGCCTGAAGCCCGGGGCGCGTTCAGTACATCATGTCGCGCAGCATCCGGGGCGCCATGATGCGCATGCTGCGGTCGGTTCGTTCGATCACGCCGCGACGCTCGAGCGCGCTGATAGCGCGCGAAGCGGTTTCGCGCGTGGTGTTGGCGTTGAGCGCCAACGCGGTCACCTTCGGCGCGGGTATGATCTCGTTGCCGTCGCCCGCCAGCCGCAGAAGTTCGGCATGGACGCGGCCGGGAGCCGACAATGTGCTGCGGGCGGCCATCCGGTCGAGCGACATATCGAGCTGGCGGCCGAGCCGACGCGCAAGACCGGCCCCGATCGGAGCGTGCGCGTCCGCAAGCATGACCAGGCGCGCCGTGGCGATGCGCAGCGCATGGACCTCGCCATGCGCCATGATGTCGGCGCGGTGTGCGCCGACCTCTGGATAGGCGCCGAAAAATTCCCCCGGGCCGTGATAGGCCAGCTGCACGCGCTGCCCGTCGACCCCGATCAGCTGGATATGCACCATGCCGTCGATCACCAGCCAACACTGGTCGGCCGGATCGCCCTGGTGCGCGATCAGCGTCTTGTGTGGAATGACCAGCGGGATCATCGAGCCGTCGAGCAACACGGCCAACGCCTCATCGCAGCCGAACATGGCCGAGATCGCAGTCAGTCGTTCGTCTTTCCGCACGCGGCCTACCCCTGCATTCGCAACCGAAGCTGCGCCGCCAGCCTATAATCCGCTGCCGGCGAAGGAAAGGAAGCGGCATGCGCTCGATTTCCGACGCTGGCGCGGCACGGCTGGCGGATACCCCCTCGCCCGGAGGCCATTCCGTGAGCGTAATCACATCACGCCCCGGTATGACGGCGGACCGTTAGCACATTGCGCTATCGATGGAACCGTCTGTAGAGGCGGGCCGCGGATCCAGCGACGGCAGGCGGACACAGACTCGATGACCAATCTCTACACGAGGCTTGCGGCGGGCTTCCCGCACGGCGATCGGCTGTTCGCCGACCAGCCCGGCGGATCACCAATCCGCTATGCCGATGTCGCACGGCGCTCGGCGGCCTTCGCGCACCGGCTGCGCGGGCTGGGGATCGGCGTGGGCGATCGCGTTGCGGTGCAGGTCGAGAAGAGCATCGACATGCTGTTGCTCTATCTGGGCTGCCTGCGTGCCGGTGCGGTCTTCCTGCCGCTCAACACCGCCTACACCGCAGCCGAACTCGACCATTTCATGCGCGACGCCGAGCCGGGACTGTTCGTCTGCGATCCCGCGGCGCTGGAGGCGATCGAGCCGCTGGCGCGGGCGGCGGGCGTCCGGCGAGTGGAGACGCTGGGCGCGGACGGTTCGGGCAGCCTCGCCGACGCCCTCGCCGACATGCCGGCTGATTTCGACGATGTGGAGCGAACCGACGACGATCTCGCGGCGATCCTCTACACATCCGGTACCACCGGCCGATCGAAGGGTGCGATGCTCAGCCATGACAATCTTGGTTCGAACGCTTTCGTCCTGCGCGACCTGTGGCGCTTCACCGGCGACGACGTGCTGCTTCACGCGCTGCCCGTCTTTCACACCCACGGCCTGTTCGTCGCCACCAACACGATCCTCGCCGCCGGCGCTTCGATGATCTTCATGCCGCGCTTCGATGCGTCCGAAATGCTGCGCCATTTGCCGGCCGCCACGAGCATGATGGGCGTTCCCACCTTCTACATCAGGCTGCTCGACGAGCCCGGTTTCAGCCGTGAGCTGGTGGGGCATATGCGGCTGTTCATCTCCGGATCGGCACCGCTTTCGGCCGATATCCACCGCGCCTTCCGCGAGCGCACGGGCCATGCAATCCTCGAACGCTACGGCATGACCGAGACCAATATGAACACCTCCAACCCTTATGAGGGCGAGCGGATCGCGGGCACCGTGGGACTTCCCTTGCCTGGAGTCTCGGTAAGGATCGCCGATCCGGAAAGCGGCCGGCTGCTGCCCCCGGGCGAGGTGGGCGTGATCGAGATCGCCGGGCGCAACGTCTTCAAGGGGTATTGGCGCATGCCCGAAAAGACCGCTGCCGAGTTTCGCGGTGGCCATTTCATCTCCGGCGATCTCGGCCGGATCGATGACCGCGGCTATGTTTCGATCGTCGGGCGCGCCAAGGACCTGATCATCTCGGGCGGCTATAACGTCTACCCGGCCGAGGTCGAGACAGCGCTCGACGAGCTGGCGGAGATTCGCGAGTCGGCCGTGATCGGCGTGCCGCATCGCGATCTGGGCGAGGCGGTGGTCGCCGTGGTGGTGCCACGCGCTCCGGGCTTCGCCGATGTCGAAGCGATCACGGCCCTGCTCGCGGACAAGCTGGCGCGCTTCAAGCGGCCGCGCGCAATCCTGTTCGCCGACGCGCTGCCGAAAAACGCCATGGGCAAGGTGCAGAAGGCGGCGCTCCGCGAGCAATATCGGGCATTGCTCGCCTAGCCGCTCAGGGCTTCGCGACGCGCCGGACGCTGATGATCTTGACCGGCTGGGCCAGCATCTGCCCCTTCATGATCCCGGTCCCGAGCGTGGGCGAGCGGGGCGCTGCGAGGATGCGCTTGAGAACATCCATGCCCTCGACGACGTGGCCGAACGCCGCATAGCCGACGTTGTCGCCGGGCGCCGAGGGATCGGCGTTCATATAGGGCATGTCCCCGATGGTGATGAAGAAGTCGCCGGCAGCGGTGCCCGGCGCGTTGCGCCCCATCGAGATCGCGCCGTCGACATGAAGCACCCCGGTCTTGCTCGTCGGCTCGTGCGCGATCGGCGGGAACATCCTGCGGGGATCGAAATGCACGCCGCCCTGCACAAGCCCGAGCCCGGGCGCGTTCGGGACCTGAACCGCGCGATAGAAGCTTATATTGTCGAAGCGCTTGGCGTCGACGTAGCGGAGGAAATTGTTGGTGGTGATCGGCGCGCGCTCCTTTTCGAGCTCGAGCACGATCGGTCCCTCGCTCGTGAGCATGCTGACCTTGACCGTCACCGGCTTGGGGGCCGGGGCAGCTGGGGGCGCGGCATCCTGCGCCGAAACGGGCAGGCCAGTCAGGCAGCAAAGCGCGGCGATAGCGATTCGGAAAGCTCTCATCGCCGAAGTCTAGCGCAGACTTCGCGAGGAACGGAATCCTGTTCGACAGCTTGAAAATATTGCGCCGCAACACCATCTATTTTTGCGGTGCAAGGTTGTTGACGGGGCTTGCGCCGTTACGGCGTCGGCCGGCCTCCTGCCGGGGATAGGTCGGAATCTTCCGTTGCCCTTTCCGGAAAGTGATTGATCCAGGCTAGGATTGCCCGGTTTCCGGACGGTTGGCGCGAAACCTTTCTCGCGCATGAACATTTAATGTCTGTGCTCCGCGAGACATTGGCGGGTTTGGAAAGGTCAACGAATGGAAAGTGGCGGTCGACGGACGGCGCATATCGCGATTATCGGCAATCATCCGCCGCGCATGTGCGGCATTGCAACCTTCACCGATGATCTGCGCCACGCGCTGCTCGGAGCGCGCCCGGGCTTGACCGTCGATGTCTATGCGATGGACGATCCGGGCTCCGTGCATGCCTATCCGGGACAGGTGGTGTGCGAGATCGCGCAGAATGACCTCGTCGATTACCGGGCTGCGGCCCGGCGCATCAACGCAAGCGCTGCCGAGCTGGTCTGCGTCCAACATGAATATGGCATCTTTGGCGGGCCGGCGGGTGCGCATCTGCTGCAGTTGCTCGATCGGGTCGAAGCGCCCGTGGTCGTCACGCTCCACACGGTGCTGGCCGATCCGAATGATGAGCAGCGAAGCGTTATCGAGGCGCTCGCGCGCCGCGCATCGAAGCTGATCGTGATGGCCGACAAGGGCCGCCTGTTCCTCGAGCAGGTGCATGGCGTGGCCCCCGCGAAGATCGTGGTGGTGCCGCACGGAGTTCCCGACCGGCCGCTCGCCGATATTGCTGCGGCCAAACGCCATTTCGGTTTCTCGGGTCGCGACGTGCTGCTGACCTTCGGCCTGCTGTCGCCCAACAAGGGCATCGAGACGATTATCCGTGCGCTGCCGGCGATCGCGGCGATCCACCCCGACGTCCTCTATGTGGTGTTGGGCGCGACCCATCCGCAGCTCGTCGCGCGCGATGGCGAGAGCTATCGCGAGAGCATGGTCCGGCTGGCGACCGAGCTTGGCGTCGAGCGCCATGTCCGCTTCATCAATGAATTTGCCGAGAATGATCGGTTGCTCGACTATCTCGAGGCGGTCGACATCTATGTGACCCCCTATCTCAACGAGGCGCAGATCACGAGCGGCACGCTTTCCTATGCGCTTGCGCTCGGCAAGCCGGTGGTGTCGGCGCCCTTCTGGCATGCGACCGAGGTGATCAGTTCCGAGATCGGCGCGCTCGCCCCGTTCGGCGATCACGCCGCGTTCGCACGCGAGATATCGGCTCTGCTCGGGGATGAAGAGCGCCGCGAGCGCGCGCGGCAAAGCGCCTACGCCCTTGGGCGCACGATGATCTGGCCGCGCCTCGCCGAAGCCTATCTGGGCATTTTCGACCAGGCTCGCGACCAGGCGCCGGTGCGCCTGCCCGTGCCGACCCGAATGCCGCAGGCCCAGCCTCGGCTCGACGCCGTCGAACGGCTCACCGACAATTGCGGCATGATGCAGCATTCGATCTTCAGCGTGCCTGATCGGAACCACGGCTATTGTGTCGACGATAATGCGCGCGCGCTGATCCTGATGCATCGCCTGGACGCCATGCGCGACGCTCGCAGCGAAGCGCTCACGACGATCTACGCCTCCTTCGTCCAGCACGCCTGGAACCCGGCCGTGGGCGCCTTCCGCAACTTCATGGGCTATGATCGGCGGTGGCTCGAGGAGGTTGGCTCCGAAGACAGTTTCGGGCGCTCCTTATGGTCGATCGGCGTGACGGCGCATGAGGCCGAACGCAACGATCTGCGGCGTTGGGCGCGGCATCTCTTCGATCAGGTCGCCCCGCACGCCGTGAAGCTCCGTTTTCTCCGGGCGGGCGCCTTCGCGTTGCTTGGCGCGGCTTCGATGCTGCGCGTGGCGCCGGACCACGCCGGCGCGCGCCGGATCGTCGATCAGTTCGGACGATCGCTGCACGCCGCGCTGCTCGGCTGCCGTCGGCCCGACTGGCGTTGGTTCGAGCCCGAACTCGCTTACGACAATGCGCGGCTTCCCGAGGCGTTGCTGCTCGCCGGCCGAGTGCTAGGCGACGCGAGGATGACGGCGGACGCGATCGACGCCTTCAACTGGCTCGACGCCGTGCAAACCTCGGAGGAGGGGTATTTCCGCGCGGTGGGCACCGAAAGCTTCGGACGCCGCTTTGCTCCGCCGATGCGTTACGATCAACAGCCGCTCGAAGCCTGGGCGAGCGTCGACGCGGCCCTTACCGCGTTCGAACTCACCGGTGATCCGCGCTGGCGGGCCTCGGCGTTGCGCGCATGGCGCTGGTATCTCGGCGACAACGATCTTGGCCACCCGATGGCGTCGATGGCGGGCGGTATGTGCTTCGACGGATTGATGAGTGATCGAGCCAATCTTAATACAGGCGCCGAATCGGTTCTCGCTTTCCAGCTCGCCTGCTGCGCTGTCGCGCGGCTCGATGCAACCAGGGACAGCGCGGGACGTTCCGAAACGGGGGCGGTCGCGGTCTGACCTTTTTCCGCCGCCGCCACGGGCAGGAGACGGCGTATCTTGATTGATGTCATTCATGCATCTTTACGCCTGCAGGCTGATGCCTCGCGGGTAGTGGTACGGCCGTTCCATATTCCCGTCGATCCCGCCAATCCCGGCAAGGGAAGGGTGGGCCGGATCATCGATCAGGTGTTGGCGCTCGATGAAGCGCAGGCCGAGGACGTGCTCGAGCTCGTTCTCAAGGATTTCGAGACGCGCCACTGGCAGACGCGCAACGTCTTCTACCAGCGCTATGGCCAAATCGCCAATGCGCTGGGGTTGAACGGCAATATCTCCGAGATCAAGCACCAGCTGATCGGCGCCTACTTCTGTCACGAATATAGCTATGCCGCCGCGGCGTTGATGAACCCGAGCATCGTGCCGCACCCCGATCAGTCGGGTTTGTCGACCGGGTCGCAACGCGTGATCATGTCGTTGCGGGCGGTGGGAGAAGGGCATATCAGCTCGATCGCGTTTCGCGAGGGCATCCTCTCACCCGGCGCGCAGTTCGAGCTCGCGCCCGAACCGCTCTTCGCGACCGCAGCGAGCCTGGGTGCCGGCGACCACCCCTCGGCGAGCGGCGCGGTTGAGATTCACCGCCACTGCGATTCGAACATCTCGGGCACGCTGATCTTTCCCATCACCCGCGAGCAATCGAACGGGCTCGAAGACCTGCGTCTCCTTCAGTTCACGCATGACGATGGACGTCTCGAATGGATCGGCACCTATACCGCGTTCGACGGGCGCGAGATCCGCTCCGAGTTCCTGCGCACCGAGGATTTCCGCAGCTTCCGAATGCAGCCGATTCGCGGGCCGGCCGCGCGCAACAAGGGCATGGCGTTGTTCCCGCGCACGATCGGCGGCGAATATATGATGATCGGGCGCCAGGACGGGGAGAATCTGTTCCTGATCCGCTCGCGCGAGATCGATCATTGGGGCGACGGCAATCTGCTGCTGGCCCCCAAATATCCTTGGGAGCTGGTCCAGATCGGCAATTGCGGCGCGCCGATCGAGATTGACGAGGGATGGCTGCTCCTGACCCATGGCGTCGGCGCGATGCGCAAATATTCGATCGGCGCGGTGCTGCTCGACAAGGATGATCCGTCGAAGATTCTCGGCCGGACCGTCGAGCCGCTGCTCTCCCCCGCCGATGAGGACCGCGAAGGCTATGTGCCGAACGTCGTGTACACCTGCGGGGGATTGCGGCACGGCGATCTCATCTTCATGCCTTATGGCGTGGCCGACAGCTCGGTGGCGTTCGCCTTCGTTCCGATCGCTTCGCTCCTCGGCGCGATGGCCTGAGGCCACCTGCCAGGCCCCAGAGCCTCGCGCTGACGGAGGCCGAGGCGGTCAGACCATGTCCAGGCCCATCAGGCCAGCCGCTCGGGCACGACGGCCGAATCCTCGATCAGCTTGTCGACCGGCGAGACCTGTTCCCACGGGAAGACGAACCAGTCCTTGTTGATCGAGCGATCGATCGTGCGGAAGCGATAGTCGACGCGCTCGGCCGAAACCACATTGTCGATCAAGGTGGCGAAACGGACATTCGCCGCGTCGCCGCCGGCCTCGGCCAGCGAGCGCCTGACATGGGCGATCGTGCTGCCGCTGTCATTGATATCGTCGACGAACAGGAGCCGGTCTGAGAGGCTCCGCCGCGCGAGCGTGACGAGCAGTTCGGCCGCGAAGTCGGGGATGTGCGAACTATGATCAACCGACAGCATCGGCACGCCCGTGGCATGGCTCAGATAGACCGCGGGGGTTAGCCCGCCGCGGCCGAGGCCGATGATGAAATGCGGCGCCCAGCCGCTCTCCCTGAGGCGCGCGGCGATATAATGAACCGCGGTCAGGAATTCGGGCTGCTCGACGGGTGTCAGGATCGGCATGGCTTCTGCTCCTGGATCAGCGCTGGGCCGACTTGTCCGACATAGTGGTCGAGCGCGGCAAGATGGCGGGCAACAGCCTCGTCATCGAGGAAGGAGCCGAGAAAGCTGTTGCGGGCGAGCGTGGCGAAATCCTGCGCGCCGAGCTGGCCCGCAGCGATCAGCGCCCGGAAATTGTCGTTCACATAGCCGCCGAAATAGGCGGGATCATCCGAATTGATCGTCGCGCGCAGCCCCAGCTGCAGCATGCGCGCGATCGGATGGAGCGCGATATCATCGACCACGCACAGCTTCAGGTTGGACAGCGGGCATACCGTCAGGGTCATTGCCGAGCGCGCCAGGCGGGTGACGAGCGCGGCGTCCTCGAGCGAGCGGTTGCCATGGTCGAGCCGGTCGATCTGCAGCAAATCGAGCGCTTCATGGATATAGGCCGGCGGGCCCTCCTCGCCGGCGTGCGCGACGCGCAGCAGCCCCATTTCGCCGGCGCGCGCGAAGACCCGCGCGAATTTGGACGGCGGATGGCCGAGTTCGGAAGAATCGAGCCCGACGCCCGCGATCCGGTCCAGCCAGGGTTCGGCCGCATCGAGCGTCGCGCGCGCCGCATCCTCGTCGAGATGGCGCAGGAAGCACAGGATGAGCTTCGAGGAGAGCCCGTGTTTCGCCTGCGCCTCAGCCATTCCGGCAAGCAGTCCGTCGGCGACCACCTGAAACGGAACGCCGCGCCCGGTGTGCGTCTGCGGATCGAAGAAGATCTCGGCATGAGCGACATTGTCCGCAGCCGCCCGATCGAAATAGGCGGTTGCAAGGTCGCGGAAATCCTCTTCCGTGCGCAGCACCGCGGCGCCCTGATAATAGATATCGAGAAAATCCTGCAACCGCGAGAAGCGATAGGCGCCGCGCAGTTCGTCGACGCTCGCGAACGGGATCGGAATCCGGTTACGCCGCGCGAGCTCGAACATCTGTTCCGGCTCGAGGCTCCCCTCGATGTGAAGATGCAGTTCGGCCTTGGGCAGGCCGGACACGAAAGCGGCGAGGTCAGTCATGCCCCATCCATACAGCATGATGCCGCACCCGCCAGCCGGACATGGCGCGATGCGGCATCCGGCTGGTCGAGGCTGGCCAGCCGTCGCCGGTCGGCGTAAAGCGGCAGCATGATCGCGCCCGTGGACATGACCCTAGACGAATTGCGCGCCGCGCTGGCCGCCCGGTTGCCGCAGCACGCGGTGTTCGATGGCTGGACCCATGCCGCGCTCGCCGTCGCCGCGGGAGAGCTTGGGGTTCCGGCAGAGCGGGCGGCGCTTTGCTTTCCCAAGGGTGCGATTGACATGATCGACGCCTGGTTTGCGGACATCGACCGGAACATGGCCGCGTCGCTCGAAGCCCAGGGCGTCGCTACGATGAAGGTGCGCGATCGCATCCGCACGGCGCTGCTGGTGCGGCTGGGCGAGGCGTCGCGTCATCCCGATGCGCTCCGCCGTGCATTGGCGCTGCTCGCGCGGCCCGGAAACGCCGCCCGCGCCGCGCGGCTGGGCTGGTGCGCGGCCGATGCGATGTGGCGCGCGGCTGGGGACGCCAGCGTCGATGCCGCCTGGTACAGCAAGCGCGCCACGCTTGCCGCGGTTTATGCAGCGACGCTGATGGCGTGGATGGACGACGACAGCGTGGACTTCGCGGCGACGCGCGGCTTCATCGATCGGCGGATCGAGGATGTGATGACGTTCGAAAGGTTCAAGGCGCGGCTCAAGCCGCGCCCCGATCGTCATTTCAGTCCCGCGCGGTTTCTCGGCCGGCTGCGTTATCGCGTCGAAGGCTGACGATCCTCGGCATGGCGTTAGGACTCGCAATTCCTTTCCGTTATTGATAATCACTTGCAGCATGGAGCAAGACGCCGCCCCGATCACTCTCGACAAGCTGCCTTTGCGAAAGACCGGCGCGATCGTCGCCGTCGATTGGCAAAGCCTGAGCGACAAGGATGCGCGGCGGCTGCGTGAGCTGGGGGTCGATGAAGGCGTTCCGGTCGAAAAGCTTCACAAGGGCCCGTTCGGCATCGACCCGATCGCCTGCCGCATCGGCCGCATGACGATCGCGTTGCGCACCGCCCAGGCTGCGGCCATCGCCGTGGGGCCGCGCCGGAGCCGATGAACCCGACCGCTTTGGTGGCACTGGCCGGCAATCCCAACGCCGGCAAAAGCGCGCTGTTCAATGCGCTGACCGGCGCCCGTCAGAAGGTCGGCAACTATCCGGGGGTCACCGTCGAGCGCAAATCCGGGCGAATGACGCTGGCCGACGGCCGCCCGGTCGAGATGCTCGATCTCCCCGGCACCTACAGCCTCGAACCGTCGAGCCCCGACGAGGCGGTGACGCATGATGTGCTGCTCGGCAAGCAGCCGGGCGAGCGGCTGCCGTCGGCGCTGCTGATCGTGATCGACGCGACCAATCTCGACAATCATCTGCGTTTCGCGCTGCAGCTGATCGCGCTCGGCCTTCCCACCGTCGTCGCACTCAACATGATCGACATGGCGGCGCGCGACGGCCTCACCATCGATGCCGACAGACTGTCGGCCGAGCTCGGCGTCCCGGTGATCCCTACCGTCGCGGTGCGCCGCAAGGGCGTCGACGAGCTCAAGGCCGCGATCGGCATGCTCGCGGCTGGCGGCGCGGTCCGCGTCGAGGGCGACTCCGCGGCGCTCCGCCAGGACATCGTCGAGCTGCAGCGCCGTGCCCGCTCGATCGCGGTCGCCGCAACCACCGAGGAAAATTTCCGCCGGCGCTGGAGCCATCGCGCCGACGCGGTGGCGCTTCATCCCGTCATCGGCCCGATCCTGCTGGCGGCGATCCTGTTCGTGATGTTCCAGGCGGTGTTCGCCTGGTCGGCGGCGCCCGTCGCCATGATAGATGCTGGATTTCAGCGGCTCCAGGCGGCGACGACGACCGCGATGCCGGCGGGTTTCCTGCGCTCGCTCATCGTCGAGGGACTGATCGCCGGCGTCGGCGCAGTGATCGTGTTCCTGCCGCAGATCCTGATCCTGTTCCTGTTCATCCTGCTGCTCGAAGCGTCGGGCTATATGGTGCGCGCGGCGTTCATCATGGATCATCTGATGGCGCGGGTCGGCCTGTCGGGGCGCGCCTTCATCCCGCTGCTTTCCTCCTTCGCCTGCGCGGTCCCCGGGATCATGGCGACCCGCACGATCGACGACCCCAAGGACCGGTTGACCACCATTTTGATTGCGCCGCTGATGACCTGTTCGGCGCGGCTGCCGGTCTATGCGGTGATTATCGCGGCCTTCATCCCCGCGCGGCAGGTCGCGCCCGGCATCGGGCTCCAGGGGCTCGTCCTGTTCGGGCTCTATCTGGCGGGGATGGGCGGGGCGATGTTCGCGGCGTTCATCCTCAGGCGCACCGTCACCAAGGGCCCGCCGCCGGGCTTCATGATGGAGATGCCGCGCTATCAGATGCCGATCCTGCGCGATGTCGTGCTGGGCCTATGGCAACGCGCGATGATCTTTCTCAAGCGGGCGGGGACGATCATCGCGATCACCACGGTCGTGCTGTGGCTACTCGTTTCCTATCCGAAGCCACCGGCCGATTATCCACGGCCGGCGATCGATTATTCGATCGCGGGGCGCATCGCCAACGCGATCGAACCGGTGTTGCGGCCGATCGGCTTCAACCGCGATATGGCGCTCGCGCTGATTCCGGCGATGGCTGCGCGCGAGGTCGCGGTGTCCGCGCTCGCCACCGTTTATGCGGTCGACGCGGGCGACGAGACGCTGAAGGAACGCTCGCTGGTCGATCGCCTGCGAGGCCGGTGGTCGCTTCCGACCGCGCTCGCCTTCCTCGCATGGTTCGTGTTTGCGCCGCAGTGCATCTCGACGATCGCGGTGGTCCGCCGCGAGACCAACGGCTGGCGGTGGACAGGCTTCCTTCTGGCTTATCTGTTTGCGCTGGCATACATGGCGGCAGGCGTCACATATTGGGCGGCGTTGGGGTTTGGACTGTAGGAGAAGGCCGTGGCTGGCAGCGTGAACAAGGTTATCCTGGTCGGCAATCTGGGGCGGGATCCCGAATCGCGCAGCTTCCAGAATGGCGGCAAGGTGGTGAACTTGCGCGTCGCCACCTCCGAACAGTGGAAGGACCGCAACACCGGCGAGCGCCGCGACAAGACCGAATGGCATTCGGTCGCGATCTTCAACGAAGCCCTCGCCGGGGTTGCCGAGCGCTATCTGCGCAAGGGCAGCAAGGTCTATCTCGAAGGCCAGCTCCAGACCCGCAAGTGGACCGATCAGCAGGGCCAGGAACGCTATTCGACCGAGGTCGTCCTGCAGGGCTTCAACGCGGTGATGGTCTTGCTCGATCGCGCCGAAGGCGGCGCCGCGGGTGGAGGCGGCGGGGCCGGCTCGGGCGGCTGGGGCGACGACGAAGGCGGCTATGGCGCCGGATCGGGCTTCGGCGGCGGCGCCGGGCGTGGCGGCGGCAGCACGGGCGCGCCCGCCCGTAAGGCCGATCCGTTCGACGCCGGCGATCTCGACGACGACGTGCCATTCTGATCGCGGGACTCGCATCGAGCGAACCAGCGGCGGGCGCCGGTGAATCGCCGATACGCCGTTGGCGAAACCGAGCGGGCAGACCTTGTCCATTTGATCGGCGGCCGGCCGGAGCTGCTTTCCGGCGATGGGTAGGGTGGCGTGCCGGATAAGATAATCGACTTCGCGCCGATCCTTCGGTCGCCACCCTTTCCGGCTACGCCTGCCTCGGTCGCGGCGGTCAGCAGCGCAAGGCCTGCGGCTGCAACCCGCGGAACGCTGTCGCCGCAGGAGGTGGAGCGCGCGCGGCGCATCATCGAGCAGATCGTCGGCGAACGGGTCGGCGGTAGCTTCTGGAGCGCATCAGACGCCAATCCCTGGAACATCGCCGGCCGTGGAACGGCGATCTCGGTCGAAGGCGATGATGAGCTTGGGCTGATCGCCTGGATGGCGGGGCGCGAGATCGCATGGCGGAACGCCGGCCGCTTCGCCGATATCGCGCGCGATGGCGCGCCTCATGCGCTCGAGCGGGCCGTCACGCACTGGCTGATCGACAGGGTCGATTATCGCGATCCCTATTCGGGCCGGCCGGTGTCGATCGAGGCCGCGATCGAACAACTCGCCTTCTGGCGTCAGACCATCGATCGCAATCGTGGCATCGCGGTGGCGGCGGGCATCGCCCGCTGGAAGCGGCGCGAGGTCGAGGCGATGCTGTGGTCGGGCGAGCCGCTCTATTTCGCCCGCACCGCCGGTGAGGCGGTGCGCAACGCGCGCGCCGCCGGGGGCGCGATCGCGGTATGGCCGTCCAAGGCGCCGCGCGGGCTAGACGCCGAGGCCGGCGCGCATGGCGCGACGCTCCACCCGGTCGAGGATGGTTTCCTCCGTTCGGCCGGGCTGGGCAGCGACTGTCATCCGCCGCATTCGATCATTCTCGATCGCGACGGACTCCATCTCGACCCGCAGGCGCCGTCCGAACTCGAACGCCTGATCGCGACGCCGATCGCCAATCCGGTGCTGATTGCGCGGGCCGAGCGCCTGATGCGCGACGTCGTCGAGGCGGGGATCAGCAAATATGCCAGCGGCGGCCGGCCGTTCGAGCGGCCGGTGCAGGGCCGCAGGCTGGTGCTGGTCGCCGGGCAGGTCGAGGACGATCTCTCGGTGCGGCTCGGGGGCTCGGGGGTTGAGGGCAATCTCGATCTGATCCGGCGCGCGCGGGCGGCCGAGCCCGACGCCTACTTGATTTTCAAGCCCCATCCGGATGTCGATGCCGGTCACCGGCGCGGCCGGGTGCCCGACAGACAAGCTATTGATTTTGTTGATTTGATCGTGCGAGATGTGCCGATGGCGTCGTTGCTCGACAGCGTCGATGCGGTCCATGTCCTCACCTCGCTCGCGGGTTTCGAGGCGCTGATCCGCGGCTGTGAGGTGGTGACGCACGGTCAACCCTTCTATGCGGGTTGGGGATTGACGCGCGACCTGGCACCGCCCATTGAGCGGCGCAGGGGCCGCACAGTAACAAAGGCGCAGCTCGTGGCGGCAAGCTTGATCCTGTATCCGCGCTATCTCGATCCGGTCACGAAATTGCCTTGCCCTCCTGAAATATTGGTCGAGCGACTGACGGCGCAGCCGGTGCCGCAGGACACGCTGCTTACCCGCCTGCGGCGGCTTCAGGGCCGGCTGCGGCGCGGGCTGGTCGGCGTAGGAGGCAGGACGTGAAGCTGCACGACATCGCCAAGCAACGCTTTTTGTTCCTGCAAGGGCCGCCCGGACCCTTTTTCGACCGGCTTGGGGCGGCGCTCCGCTCGCTGGGGCACGCGGTCTATCGCATCAATCTCAATGCCGGCGATGTCGCGTCCTGGTCCGGACCGGCGGTCGACTATCGCGGCACCGCCGAGCGCTGGCCGAGTTTCGTCGACGATTATCTGGTTCAGCAGGCGATCACCGATGTGATCCTGTTCGGCGACTGCCGACCGCTCCACAATGCGGCGCGGGGCATGGCGAGGCTGCGCGGGGTGCGCGTGCACGTGTTCGAGGAAGGCTATATCCGGCCCAACTGGGCGACGCTCGAACTCGACGGCGTTAACGGTCATTCGACCTTGCCGCGCGACCCGGACTGGTATCAGGCGGCCGCGCGCACGCTGCCGCCGCTCGCGCAGCGGCCGCCGGTCCCGTCGCGCTTCCAGCGTCGTGCGCAGGAGGCCACCAGCTATTATGCGCGAACCTCGCTCGGCAAATGGCGCTTCCCGCATTACAGGTCGCACCGCGATCGCTCTGCCGCCGCCGAGGCGCTCGGCTGGCTCAAACAGTTCGCGCTGCGCAAGCTCCATGAAGGCCAGGCCGAAGCGGCGCTCTCGCAGCTCGAGGGCAAGCGTTATTTCGCGCTGCCGCTGCAGCTCTCCTCGGATCACCAGATTCGCGTCCATTCGCTGTTTGGCACGATGCAAGCGGGCGCTTCTTACGTGATCGAGAGCTTCGCCCGCTCGGCGCCGGACGATACGCTGCTGCTCGTCAAGGAACATCCGCTCGACAGCAGCCTGTTCAGCTGGCGGCGCTTCATCCGCCGCGAGGCGCGCCGGCTCGGGGTCGAGGATCGGGTCGCCTTCGCCAAGGGCGGCAACATCGCCGACATCGTCGAAGGCTCGCTCGGCGTGGTGACGGTCAACAGCACCACCGGCACGCTGGCGCTCGCCTCGGGAGTGCCGGTGATCGCGCTGGGCCAGGCGGTCTACAATATCCCCGGCATTACTTTCGACGGCCCGCTCGACGCCTTCTGGAGCCGCCCGACCCCGCCCGATCCCCGGATCTGGGACGCCTTCTCGCGCGTGCTCCAGGCGCGCTGCCTCGTCTATGGCGGCTTTGCGAGCGACGAGGGGATCGAGATGCTGGTCGAGGGATCGATCGCGCGGCTGGTGCCGGCCTCGATGATCCTCGACCTGAGCGAGCATATCGACGGCGCGGCACAGGCGGCGGAATAGCCAGTCGCGTTCCCTGCCTTACGGCTTCCGGAAGATATATTCCTCGTCATACCAGCTCCCAACCTGGAGGCGGTAGTCGCCGACCTTCTTGAAGCCCCTGGCGGCATAGACCGCCTGCGCCTTGGCGTTGCCCGACCAGACGCCGAGCCACACCGGCCCCGGCCGCGCTGCCGCGAGATGATCGAGCGCTGCGTCGAGCAGCGCCTTGCCGAGCTTCAGCCCCTGAGCCTCGCGCAGCACGTAGAGCTGGTAGAGTTCGCCATGATCGGGGCGGGCCTCGGAATGGGGAAGCTTGCAGGGGCCGACCTGCGCGTAGCCGATCAGCCGGCCGTCGCGTTCGGCTACCCAATTGCGGCGGCCGGGATCGGCGATCTCGGCGGCGACCACCGCTTCGGCATAGGACGTCGCCTCGAACAGCGCGAGATCGGCGGGCGGGTAGGGAATGCCGAACCCTTCGTCGAGGAAGGTCTGGCGGAAGCTGGCAAGCTTGAGCCCGGCGAGGGCCGGTGCATCGTCGGGACGGGCGAGGCGGATCTGAGCCATGCGGCCTGACTATCCGATCGGGCGGAGGCCGTCATGCCGAACCTGCTTAGCGACGCGCCGCGGGTAAAAGAAAAGGCGCGGGAGAAGTCCCCCGCGCCTTCGCTTTCGGTGCTTGCGAGGCTGGGCTTAGCTGCCCTGGCGCGCCTTGAGCGCCTCGCCCAGGATGTCGCCGAGCGACGCCCCCGAGTCGGATGAGCCATATTGCGCGACGGCCTGCTTCTCTTCGGCGATCTGCATCGCCTTGACCGAGAAGGTCGGCTTCTTCGAACGGTCGAAGCCCGTCACCATCGCGTCGAACTTCTGGCCGACCTGGAAGCGCTCGGGGCGCTGCTCGTCGCGGTCGCGGCCGAGATCGCTGCGCTTGATGAAGCCGATCACGCCATCGTCGCCCGCCTGAACCTCGAGACCGCCGTCGGTGATCGCCATCACCGTGACGGTGACGATCGCGCTCTTGTTGAGCTTCGCGCCATCGGCGGCGCCGCTGACCGACACGCCACCGCGCTCGAGCTGCTTGATACCGAGCGAGATGCGCTCCTTCTCGGGATCGATGTCGAGCACGACCGCCTTGACGGTCTCGCCCTTGTGATGAAGCGCCAGCGCTTCCTCACCCGAGACGCCCCAGGCGATGTCGGACATGTGGACCATGCCGTCGACATCGCTGTCGAGCCCGATGAACAGGCCGAACTCGGTCGCGTTCTTGACTTCGCCCTCGACGGTCGAGCCCACCGGATGCGCTTCGGCGAAGCTTTCCCAAGGGTTGTTGATCGCCTGCTTGAGGCCGAGCGAGATGCGGCGCTTGTCGGCGTCGACCTCGAGGATGACGACTTCGACTTCCTGGCTGGTCGAGACGATCTTGCCGGGATGGACGTTCTTCTTGGTCCAGCTCATTTCGGAGACGTGGACCAGGCCCTCGATGCCGGCCTCGAGCTCGACGAACGCGCCATATTCGGTGATGTTGGTGACGCGGCCCGAGAATTTGCCGCCGATCGGGTATTTCGCCGAGGCGCCTTCCCACGGATCATTTTCAAGCTGCTTCATGCCCAGCGAGATGCGCTGCGTGTCCTTGTTGATGCGGATGATCTGCACCTTCACGACGTCGCCGATATTGATCATCTCGTTCGGATGGCCGACGCGCTTGTAGCTGAGATCGGTGACGTGGAGCAGGCCGTCGATGCCGCCCAGGTCGACGAACGCGCCATAGTCGGTGATGTTCTTGACGACACCCTCGATAACCTGGCCTTCGGCGAGCGACTGGATCAGGCCCGAGCGCTGCTCGGCGCGGGTCTCTTCGAGAACGGCCCGGCGCGAGACGACGATATTGCCGCGGCGGCGATCCATCTTGAGAATCTGGAAGGGCTGGGGAATGTCCATCAGCGGGGTCACGTCGCGGACCGGACGGATGTCGACCTGCGAGCCCGGCAGGAAGGCCACCGCGCCGTTGAGATCGACGGTGAAGCCGCCCTTGACGCGGCCGAAGATCACGCCCTCGACGCGGCTGGTGCTCGAGAATTCGGTCTCGAGCTTGTCCCACGCGGCTTCGCGGCGGGCGCGGTCGCGGCTGAGCATCGCTTCGCCATGGACGTTCTCGACGCGGTCGACATAGACCTCGACTTCGTCGCCGACCTTGAGATCGGCCTTCTGGCCGGGGGCAGCGAACTCGCGGAGCGCGACGCGGCCCTCGGACTTGAGGCCGACGTCGATGACGGCCATGTCGTTTTCGATCGCGGTGACGGTGCCCTTAACGACTCGGCCTTCAAAGCCTTCATTTTCGCCGCCGAGGGTCTGGTTCAGCAGGGCCGCGAAATCGTCGCGGGTCGGATTTGCCGCAGTGGCCATAAAGAAGAATTTCCTATTCGATTATTCCGGCCATCCGGTTGTCTCCGGAGGTCTTCGGGCCAGAAACACCGCATGGACCCCATGTCCACACGGCATCCGCCGGCCATGGATCGCGGCAGACCTTACGGGCAAAGCAGAAAGGCGCGGCAGAAGATCGGCATTTCCGCCGACCCCCTGTCACGCCTGCTTGGGCGACCTTGTTAGCGGTCTGCCGTCCGGCCTTCCACGAGCGCAATCGCCCGCTGGACGGCCGCGTCTATACTCAGATCGCTCGTGTCGAGCAAGTCGGCATCCTCGGCCTGGCGCAAGGGCGCCGTGGATCGCCCCATATCGCGGGCGTCGCGCGCCTCGATGTCCGCGAGCACCGCGTCGAACCCCGCCCCTCCGCCGAGCGACTCGAGCTCGCGGAAGCGGCGCTCGGCGCGAACCCGCGAACTGGCGGTGACAAACAGCTTGGCCTCGGCTGCGGGGACAATCACCGTGCCGATGTCGCGTCCGTCGAGCACCGCGCCGCCCGGCTGGGCGGCGAAGGCGCGCTGCCGTTCGAGCAGCGCCTCGCGCACCTGCGGATGGACCGACACCAGCGAGGCGGCCCGGCCGGCGGTCTCGGTCTTCAGCGCAGGATCGTCGAGCATCGCCGGCGCGAAATTGCACGCGCGCAGCGCATCACCGGCATCGGCGGGATCGCCGCCAGCGCGTATCACCTCGACGCCAACCGCGCGATAAAGCAGTCCTGTGTCGAGGTGTGGCAGCCCATAATGGCTCGCCAGCGCCCGCGCGATGGTACCCTTGCCCGAGGCCGCTGGGCCATCCACCGCGATGATCATGCCGCCGCCGCGCCCAGGGTGGTCATCAGCGCGGCGAAGCCCGGGAAGCTCGTCGCCACCGGGTTGATGTCGTCGATCACCACCGGCGCGCGCGAGACCAGCCCGGCCACCGCGAAGCTCATCGCGATACGATGATCGAGCCGCGCGGCGATGGTGGCGCCTCCGGCAAGCGGATCGCCGCCGGTGCCGTCGATGATGAGTCCGTCCTCGAGTTCCTCGACCCGCGCGCCAATCGCGCGCAGCCCCTCGGCCATCACTGCGATTCGGTCCGATTCCTTGACACGGAGCTCCTCGAGCCCGCGCGCGACGGTACGTCCCTCGGCCAGCGCCGCGGCTACGAACAGGATCGGATATTCATCAACCATCGCCGCGACCGTCTCGATCGGGGTGTCGATGCCTTTGAGCGGCGCGTGGCGGACGACGAGATCCGCGACCGGCTCGCCGCCCACCTCGCGCATGTTGGAATAGCTGATGTCGCCGCCCATCATCTGCAGCACGTCGAACAGCGCGGCGCGCGTGGGGTTGATGCCGACATTGGTGACGACCACCTCCGAGCCCGGGACCAGCAGCGCGGCGACCACCGGGAAGGCCGCCGACGAAGGATCGCCGGGCACGACGAGATTCTGCGGCCGCAATTCGGCCTCTCCGCGAATGGCAATCACGTGGCTGCCGCCGTCCTGCTCGACCGACAACTCGGCGCCGAAGCCCTGCAGCATCCGTTCGCTATGATTGCGGGTCGCCACCGGCTCGATCACGCGGGTGATGCCGGGGGTGTTGAGCGCCGCGAGCAAGATCGCCGATTTCACCTGCGCCGAAGCGACCGGCAGCCGATATTCGATCGGCACCGCGGGACATAGTCCGCGCAGCATCAGCGGGAGACGGCCGCCCGGGCTGGCCGTGATATCGGCGCCCATCAACGACAGCGGCTCGATCACCCGGTTCATCGGACGCCTGGAAAGCGACGCGTCGCCGGTGAAGGTCGCAGTGATCGCGTGGCTGGCGACGAGGCCCATCAGCAGCCGGGTCGAGGTTCCCGAATTGCCCATCTCGAGCGCGGCTTCGGGCTGGAGAAGCCCGCCGACCCCGACCCCGTGAATCCGCCAGGCGCCGTCCGCGCCGCACTCGATCTGCGCGCCCATCGCGCGCAGGGCCGCGGCGGTCGCGAGCACGTCCTCGCCGGTCAGCAGGCCTTCGACACGGCTTTCCCCGATCGCGAGCGCCGACAGCATCAGCGCGCGGTGCGAGATCGACTTGTCGCCGGGAACCGCCACCGTTCCGCGGAGCGGGCCGGGCGTCGAGAAGCTGGCGGGCTTGGGAAGCGGGGCGTGCATAAGCGGCGGCTTTTGACAGCGGCGTTCCGCTATGGCAAGGCGCGGCGCGTTTCGGCCGTTCGTTGACTCGGACGGCGGCCGGCTTTCTCTTTTTTCGACTGGAGTTTCTGCACCGTGGTGAAACCTGAATGGGGCACCAAGCGGGCCTGCCCGAAATGCGGCACCCGCTTTTATGATCTCGAAAAGGATAATCCCGTCACCTGCATCGAATGCGGTGCGGCGTGGGAGCCCGATCCGATCCTGAAGTCGAAGCAGCCGCTTCCCTTTGACGCGCCGAAGAAGGAGAGCGAGGCGGTGGTCGCCGACGCCGATCTGTCCGAGGACGATCTCGACATCGACGAGGAGGCCGAGGCCAATCCCGACGACGATGTCGATCTGGGCGGTGACGACGACATCGGCTTGAACACGTCGGACGACGAAGACGAAAATTGAGCCGCGCCCGGAGGGCCGCTCACGCGGCCTTCCGGTCACCATCTCGCCGAAAAGCCGCACCCTATGCTAAAAGGCCTCTTGCGGGGCCTGCCAAGCTGACATAAAGGGCGCGCTCCGCCGCCGGGCCCAACCGGCGCGCTTCGAAATGGCTTGGGGCCGTAGCTCAGCTGGGAGAGCGTCGCAATGGCATTGCGAAGGTCAGGGGTTCGATCCCCCTCGGCTCCACCATTTTCCAGACAAAGTCCCGCCGTTTTCGAAAAATTAGGCATTGCGCGCTTCGCGCTGGACGAGCCGATTGCCGCGCCGGATGTTGACCAACAGGGCGGATGCCCCGACAAGAACCTATGAAGTCGCTGGCTCCATTGCTGATAGCGCTCGCAGCTGCCTGTTCCGACGCGCAGGCGGGAAATCCGCCGCGATCGAGCGGAGGATCCCCACAACTCGCCACCCCCGCGCAACCCACGATCGCTCTGGCTGGTCGGGTCACCGACGCGGCCAACGTGCTCGACGCAGCGCAGGAAGCAAGCCTTTCCCAACGGCTGGAGCAGTTGGAGCATGAAACCCGGCGCCAGATGGTGATCGTCACCGTGCCCACGCTCGGCGGGCGGGCGATCGATGCTTTCACACGGGATCTCGGAAATGCCTGGGGCATCGGGCGCGCCGATTATGACGACGGCCTCATCCTGCTGATCGCTCCCCATGAGCGACAGGTGAGGATAGCCGTAGGTTACGGATTGGAGAAAGTGCTCCCCGACGCGCTTTGCAAGAAGATCATAGATGAGAAGATGCTGCCGCCGTTCCGCGAAGGCGACTTGCCGCGAGGTATCGAGGCCGGCGCACGCGCCCTGATTGATCGGCTGGCGGCGCTCGGGCCTGCCTCGGTTTCCACCCACATGTAGCCGCCGTCACCAGTCGCGCCAGCGTATGATTTTTCGGCCGATGTTGCAAAGATAGCGCAGGTCGTGCTGCAGCGCGGTGAGGCGTGATGCGGGGGCAAAATGGCAAATTCGAGGGCTGCCGCCTGCAGCATGTTTGCGCCCGCGAGATCACAATATCTAATGCAATCTTAACGATGTAGGCGCATAATAAGCTCGTGCTTCTCCCTATCGGGGAAGGCATGGGGGGACGTACCGTGAGTGTGTTTGCGTTTGTTGCGGCGGTGATGACCGTCAATCAGGCCAGCGCCCCGGCGCCGGCTTCACAGCAGGCGGCGATCCGCGCCAGCGCGCCAGCCGTCGAGACACCTGCCGTCGGAGCGATGGCCGCACTGACCGCCAGGGATCTGGTCGCGCTGACACCCGCGGTCAGAGCCTTTCAGGCGGAGGGCTCGTCGGCCGAGCCGCCCCCGACCAAATTGGCCGGTCGCCAGTTCGTGCTGCGCGTTCCCGTCAGCCAGAGTCGCGGCAGCAAATGCAGCGTCGAGGGCAACTCCTTTTATGATGCGAGCTCGCAGACGCTGATGATCTCTTTCGGCGGGATTCCGTTCCGCGATTCGGATTATGATGGCTCGCTTCCCAAGAAGAAGCGCGTCGGCCGCTCGATCATGCTGTCGTGCGCCGAGAAGAATATGGGTATGCGCCCGGCGCTCGACGAGTCCGGCCGCCCGATGGCCGTGTTGCGCAGCTTCCGCACCACGACCGAAATCGCCCAGACCCGCTGGACAGATGCGCTGCTTGAGTATTTCGTTCGCACCTCGCCCGACGAAGCCAAGCGGCTGACCGGCAGCCTGATCATCGAGGTCGAGGGGCATTTGGGCGAGTGGACGCCCGATCAGTCCCTGGTCTGCGCTGCATATCGCAGCCCGCCCGAGCGGGGTAAGGCGGTCGATGAGCGCGGCAATGGTTGCCTCTACCGCGCCGAGATCGACCGGATCGCCTTTGTCGACCGTTTCACGGGACGGGTGCTCAAGGAACGGCGGCCGCCGCCGGCCTCGGATATGGTGCCCGCCCGGGTGCGCAGGATGCTGAGCCCCGAACAGGTCACTATGATCGACAAGCGCTGCTCGACCGAAACCACCGAGCAGAAGAAATGCGTGAGCGCCGCGCTTTTCGAGCTCGTCCATCTGCGTGATGTCCAACTGGTCGACGCCTCGACGGCCTCGAGCTACTGGGAAGCCCCGAAACCGCAATCCGCGGAGCGGTGACGCGCGGCGTCGCGCCGCGCGCGCCATTTTTCAGATAATGATTCGCCGGCCTGCGGCGATCACGGCGCCCCGCCCCGCGCGATCCGGCGTGGCAGCGAAGCGGTGATTCTTCGCACTTTCCCGATGCCGGCTCCCCTTGGCGCGACGCTCCCCGCTTAATCCCCCATGGTTTTTATACAACGTTAACGGGTGTCAGCTAGCACCGTAGCCTGTCGCCTCACGGCTTCGCGGCGGTGTCACCGCCTGGGGGAGAAGAAGATGATCCGCTGGTTTTCGAACGACGCGCCGATTCGCAGCAAGTTTAACGTCCTGGCGCTGCTGTATACCACCTATGTGGGCGTCGCGCTGGCATGCCTGATCGCGCAGGGCGGCCTCGGCGCAGTCGCGTCCTGGCCCGCCTGGATGGCGATGGGGGCGCTGTTCGCAACATTGGCCACGGCATTGATCAGTAAGAAGCTGATCTGCGATCCCTATGTCGCCACCGTGCTGCGCATGGAGGCGATGGCGGCCGGCGATCTGACGAGCGCGATCGAATATACCCAGAATCAGGACTGTGTCGGTCGCATGACGGTCGCGATGGCGGCGTTCAAGGGCAATGCGGAAAAGATAGCGGAGTCGACCCGCTGGGCGGCCGCGTCGGCTGACAAGCAGCAGCGGGTGGTCACGGCGCTCGGCGCCGCCTTGCAGCAGCTTAGCGAGGGCAAGCTTTCGGTGTCGCTGCGCGATCTTCCCGAGGACTATGCGCAACTTGAGCAGGACTTCAACCGGGCGGTCGACGGCTTGCGCTCTGCGCTCGAGGCGATCGCCAACAGCTGCGGCGGAATCCGCACGGGGGCCGCGGAAGTCGACCAGGCGTCGATGGATCTGTCGCGGCGCACCGAGCAGCAGGCGGCCAGCCTCGAGGAAACCGCCGCGGCTATGAACCAGATCAGCGCGACCGTGCGCGACACCGCCGAAAGCGCCGCGCAAGCGAATGACGCGGTGGTCCAGGCGCGAATCGACGCCGACAAGAGCGGCGCGGTCGTCGAGCAGGCGGTCGAGGCGATGAACGGGATCGAACGCTCCTCGCAGGAGATCGGCCAGATCATCAGCGTGATCGACGGAATCGCGTTCCAGACCAACCTGCTGGCGCTCAACGCCGGCGTCGAGGCTGCGCGCGCCGGCGAGGCGGGCAGGGGCTTCGCGGTGGTGGCCTCGGAAGTGCGGGCGCTTGCCCAACGCGCGGCCGACGCGGCCAAGGACGTCAAGGCGCGCATCACAGCCAGCTCGACCCAGGTCAGCAACGGCGTCAAACTGGTCGCCGAAACCGGACAGTCGCTCGAACGCATCAGTGAACGCGTCAAGCAGGTCAGCACGCTGGTCGCGAATATCGCTTCGGCGGCACGCGAGCAGGCTTCGAGCCTGGAGGAGGTCAACACGGCGATCTCGGAGATGGACAGCGTCACCCAGCGCAACGCCGCGATGGTCGAGGAATGCTCCGCTGCCGCGCGCACGCTCACTTCGGAAGCCGAACATCTCGTCGGGCAGGTGGGGCAGTTCGAGCTAGCCGGAGCGACGGCGGCCCGCCCACGGGTCCAGCCCGCGCCGGCCGAACGCACTGCCCCCGCGCGGCGGAAGAGCGTACCGATGACGCATGGCAACGCCGCGCTCGCGATGCTGCCCGACGCCGAAGACGACTGGACCGAATTCTAAGCCGGAGCTGGCCTGCTTACGACCATCAGCGCCGAGTTCAGCCTGATGCCCGATCACATCAACGTCGAGGTTCGTATATGATTCGCATCGCCCTCGCCCCGGTCCTCGACCAGCGCGCGATCACCGAACATCAGGATCAGCTGCGACAAGCGCTGAACGCCGGTGAGAATATCGAGATCAGTTGCGAAGCGGTCGAACAGGCGGGGCTTGCCGGCCTCCAGCTTCTGGCCAGCGCGCTGCGCAGCGGCCGCGAGCGGGGCGTCGCGGTGACGCTCGCCGGCGCAAGCGGGGCGCTCACGGCGACGAGCCGGCTCGCCGGCATGGACAATATCCTCTTTCCCGCACCGGGAGCAGCGTCATGAAGATCGAAGAGATCCAGGATATCTTCTTCCAGGAGTGCAGCGAAGCGCTGGTTCAGGCGGAAGAAGGGCTGCTAGCCCTGCAGTCGGGAACCCATGACGGCGAAACGATCAACACGATCTTCCGCGCGATTCATTCGATCAAGGGCGGCTCGGGGGCGTTCGGCTTCAAGCAGCTGCAGCACTTCACCCATCATTTCGAGACGCTGCTCGACCAGGTCCGCAGCGGCGATCACGCGATCACGCCGTCGCTGGTCGCCGTGCTGCTGTCGGGTTTCGACATGTTGTCGGATCATATCGGCGCGGTCAGCGGCGGCGGCGACATGCCCGACGACGGCGAAATCCTGAAGCGTCTCCAGGACGTGGTCTCCGGCGTCGCCCAGGCGGGCGAAGCGCCGGCCGAGCCCGAGCCGGAGCCTGTGGTCCAAGCCGACGACCTCGGCTTCGACCTTGCCGGCCTCATCGGGGCGATCGACGACGGGGTTGCGCCGGCGGCGAGCTGGGAGAAGGAAGACGACGCCGCAGCCGATGCCACCCCGGCAGCGGACGCCGAAGTGACGCGTCTGTTCTTCCGGCCGTTGCGCGGCGCGATGGCGCATGGCGGCGAGCCGCTGCTGCTGCTGCGTGAGCTGGTCGATCTCGGCGGCGCCGTCAGCGAGATCGACAGCTCGGCCATCCCGGCGCTCGACGATTTCGATCCCGAGGAATGCTATGTCGGCTGGCATGTCGAGCTGCCGGCATCGGTCGCCCGGGCGGCAATCGAAGAGGTGTTCGAGTTCGTCGAGAATGATTGCGTGCTTAACTATGGCGATGTTCCCGCGGCTGCGCAGCCAGCGGTAGCCCCCGCTCCCGCCCCCGCCGTGCCGGCCGCGACGCCGGCCCCCGCCGCTGCCGCGGTCGAGCCCGACCTTTCCGCCGCCGGCATCGCCGAGACACCGTCCGCGCCGGTGGTCGACTCCGCTGCGCCTTCGGCCGGCGAGAAGTCGGCCGCCGCGCCGGCGCCGGTCGGCGTCACCCAGACTATCCGGGTCGATCTCGAAAAGCTCGACAGGCTCGTCAATCTCGTCGGCGAGCTGGTGATCACGCAATCGATGCTCGCCCAGCGGCTGCTCAATTGCGGCTTTGCCCAGATCAACGAGCTCAGCGACCTCGACCATCTGACGCGCGAGCTGCAGGACAGCGCGATGGCGATCCGCGCCCAGCCGATCCGATCGGTGTTCAGCCGGGTGCCTCGCATCGTGCGCGAATTGCAGGAAAGCACCGGCAAGCGGGTCCGGCTTGAGGTGGAGGGCGAGGCGACCGAGCTCGACAAGACCGTGGTCGAGCGGATCGGCGAACCGTTGACCCATCTCATCCGCAACGCGATCGATCATGGTCTCGAATCTCCCGAACAGCGGATCGCCGCCGGCAAGGACCCCGAAGGCCGCGTGCGCCTCTCGGCCGAGCATCGCTCGGGCCGGATCCTCATTTCGGTTTCCGACGACGGCCATGGCATCGATCGCGAGCGCGTGTTCGCCAAGGCGGTTGAGCGCGGCCTGATCTCCGCCGATGCGCGGCTCACCGACGAGGAAATCGACAATCTGATCTTCGCGGCGGGGTTCTCCACCGCGCAGACCGTGTCCAACATCTCGGGACGCGGCGTCGGCATGGACGTCGTCCGCCGCAACGTCCAGGCGCTCGGCGGACGCATCAGCATCTCGTCGCGCCCGGGCGAAGGATCGACCTTCACCATGTCGCTTCCGCTGACGCTGGCGATCCTCGACGGGATGATCGTTTCGGTCGGCGAGCAGACCTATGTCGTGCCGCTCACCCACATCATCGAAAGCCTGCGCCCCGCGGCGGAGGATGTCAGAACGATGGGCCGCAACCAGCCGATGCTCAACGTCCGCGGGACATGGCTGCCCGTGCAGCCGGTGGCCAAGGCGCTGGGCGTGCCGGGCGCCGAGAGCGACCCGTGCGAAGCCGTGCTGATCGTCGTCGAATCCGAGGCGACCGGTCAGGCGGTGCTGATGGTGGACGAGATCCGTGATCAGCGGCAGGTCGTCATCAAGAGCCTCGAGACCAACTATCGGCAGATCGAAGGAGTCGCGGGCGCGACCATCCTTGGCGACGGCCGCGTCGCGCTGATCCTCGATGTCGAGGCGATCACCAGCACGCCGCGCACCGGGATCGATCATGGCGGCGTGCGGGCGGCATCGGAGGCCCGAGGATGAAGGGTCTCGCAGCCAACGGCTTCGATGGCCCGCAGGAATATCCCTTCACCCGCGCCGATTTCGACGCCATCGCCAAAATGGTGCACGCCCATTCGGGCATCTGCCTGGCCGAAGGCGAGGGCAAGGCGATGCTGGTCTATTCGCGCTTGTCGAAGCGTCTCCGCCGGGGCGGCGTGACGAGCTTTGCCGACTATGTCGACATCATTCGCCAGGATGCCGCGGAACGCGCGCTGGCGGTCGAGGCTCTGACCACCAACCACACCAAATTCTTCCGCGAGATCCATCATTTCGAGCATTTCGAAAAGCATGTCCGCCCGGTCCTCGTCCGGCGCATCCAGCAGGGCGATCGCGTGCGGATCTGGTCCTCGGCCTCGTCGAGCGGGGAGGAGATTTATTCGCTGGCGATGTGCCTGCTCGGCACCAACAAGAGCGAGGCCCTCCGCATTCTGCAGGGAGATGTCGCCCTGCTCGCCACCGACTTGTCCGAGCAGGTGCTGACGACGGCCGAGCGCGGTGTCTACCCGGCCAATCTGCGCGCCGACATACCCGCGCGCTACGCCGATCTGTGGACCTCGGCGACGGGGGGCGATTTCACTGTGGCGAAGCAGCTGCGCGATCTGGTCCGCTTCCGCAAGCTGAACCTGCTCAACGCCTGGCCGATCAAGGGGCAGTTCGACCTGATCCTGTGCAGGAACGTGATGATTTATTTCGACGAACCGACCAAGGAATTGCTGCTGAAGCGGCTGGCCGACCAGCTGCGGCCGGGCGGGATCCTTTATATAGGCCATTCGGAGCGTCTCTCCGGGCCTGCGGCGAGCCAGCTGGTTTCGGCCGGCCAGACGATTTATCGCAAAGGTGCCGCATGAGCGTCCGCTGTCTGGTCGTCGACGATTCGCCCACGATGCGCGCGCTGCTGACCGGCATGCTGCGCCGCGATCCCGGCATCGAGGTGATCGGCACTGCGGGCAGCGCGCAGATGGCGCGCGAGGCGATCCGCGAGCTCAATCCGGACGTTATCACCCTCGACGTCGAGATGCCGCAGATGAACGGGCTCGATTTCCTCGAGAAGCTGATGCGGCTGCGTCCCACGCCGGTGGTGATGTGCTCGACGCTGACCACCAAGCACGCCGAAGCCACGTTGCGCGCGCTCGAGTTAGGGGCGGTCGATTGCTACGCCAAGCCGACCGGCGGCCTGGCGGATCTGCTCGCGACCGACGACGGCGAACTCGCGGCGATGGTCAAGCAAGCGGCTGCCTGCCGGCGGCGCGCGTCGATCCGCGACACGCTCGCGCCGAGCCCGCCCAAGGATTACAAGGCTTCCGACAAGGTGATCGCTATCGGCGCCTCGACCGGCGGGGTCGAGGCGCTGATGACGCTGCTGCGGAGCTTTCCCGCCAATTGCCCTCCGACCGTCATCGTGCAGCACATGCCGGCGACCTTCACCGCCTCCTTCGCGGCGCGGCTCAATGCGCATTGCGCGCCAACCGTCATCGAGGCGCGCCACGGCGATGTGCTCGAACCCGGCCATGTCATCATCGCGCCGGGCGGCGAGCGGCATCTGATGGTTCGAGGCAGCGATCGGCTGCACTGCTCGCTGATCGAGGCGAGCCCGGTCAGCGGCCATCGGCCCTCGGTTGACGTCCTGTTCCGGTCGGTGGCGCAAAGCGTCGGCGCGCGCGCGGTGGGCGTGATCCTGACGGGAATGGGACGTGACGGCGCCGAAGGGCTCCTCGAGCTGCGCGAGACCGGCGCGCGGACGGTCGGTCAGAACGAGGCGAGCTGTGTCGTCTACGGCATGCCGCGTGTGGCGCACGAGATAGGCGCGGTCGAGGATGTCCTGCCGATCGAGCGGATCGCAGGAAGGGTGCTCGACCTGTGCAGCAAATGACGGAACCGACCGCCCCCCCGCGCGAGAAACGGATCAACGTGGTCCAGGGGACATATCATGTCTCCGCGGACCCCAGCGTGATGATGACGACCGTGCTGGGAAGCTGCATCGCCTGTTGCCTCTTCGATGCGCAGGCGCGCGTCGGCGGCATGAACCACTTCCTGCTGGCCGAGCCTGGACAGAACGCCGAGCGCGCCCGCGCGGAAGCCGAGCGCTACGGCATTTTCGCGATGGAGTTGCTCGTCAACGAGATGCTCAAAGCGGGCGCGGTGCGCAGCCAATTGCGCGGCCATCTTTACGGAGGGGCCAACCTTCACGCGGGAATGCGGCCGATCGGAACCAGCAATGCGGAGTTCGCCCGGCAATTTCTCGAGAATGACAGGATACCGCTGATCCACAGCAATGTTGGCGGGAGCGCGGCGCGGCGGGTCGATTTCCGGCCGGCGCTCGGCCGGGCGCGTTGCCGCCTGGTCGACGGCGACGCGAGCATCGACATGCGCCGCCAAGGGCCTGTCGAAAGAAGCGGTGTCGTGGAGCTTTTTTAACCATTTGCTGGCACGGTCCAACTCGATCTCAGGTAACCGTTTGCTCCGCCGCCACGGAATAAGGATGAAGATAATGGCCAAGACGATTTTGACGGTCGACGATTCTCCCAGCATGCGGATGCTGCTGCGGCATACGCTGACCGAGCACGGGCATGCCGTGCACGAGGCCGAGGACGGCGTTGCGGCGCTCGAATGGCTGGCGGCAAACAGTCAGCCCGACCTGATGATCACCGATATCAACATGCCCCGCATGGACGGCTTCGGCCTGGTCGAGGCGGTTCGCGCCAAGGGCTGCCACAAGGAAATGCCGATCCTGGTGCTGACCACCGAAAGCTCCGAAGAGAAAAAGGCGCGCGCGAAGCAGGCCGGCGCGACCGGCTGGATCGTCAAGCCGTTCGATCCCGACAAGCTCGCTTCGGCGATCCGCCGCGTCACCTTCTGATCCCATCGCAAAGGACCTTCGCATGCTTCGTCAACTCATCACCTTCCAGATCGGTGAGCAGTATCTGGGCGTAGATATCATGGCGATTCGCGAGATCCGCGCCTGGACGCCGACCACGCTGCTGCCGCGCGTGCCGGAGCATGTTCGCGGTGTCGTCAACCTGCGCGGCACCGTCCTGCCCGTGATCGATCTGGCCGCGCGCCTCGGCTGGGGGCTGACCGATCCAACGCCGCGGCATGTGATCATCGTGGTGCGCATCGCGGACCAGTTGCAGGGGCTGATCGTCGACGCCGTCAACGACATTGTCTCCTTCGACGAGTCGGTGCTGCAACCGCCGCCGAATATCGGCGAGAGCCTCACCACCAACTTTCTCGAGGGGATCGCCTCGGTCGAGGATCGCATGGTGATGGTCCTCGCGCTCGACAATCTTTCGCTCGACCTTGGCGAACTCGCCCTCGCCGCCTGACTAGCCGACTAGGAATATAAGATGACCAACGCCCGAGTCCTGATTGTCGATGACTCCCTTACCATGCGGGCTCTGTTCAGCGGCGTCCTTGAACGCGCACGGGGAATCGAAGTCGTCGGCATGGCCGCCGATGCCGCCGAGGCGCGCGAGTTGATGATCAAACTCAAGCCGAGCGTCATAACGCTCGACGTCGAAATGCCGGGCATGAGCGGCCTCGAGTTCCTCGAGGAAATCATGCGCGAGCGTCCCACTCCGGTGGTGATGCTGTCGACTCTCACCCAGAAGGGCGCCGAGACATCGTTCCGTGCCCTCGAGCTTGGAGCGGTCGATTGCTTTCCCAAACCGCGCAGCGCCACCCCCGACGAGTTCAACGCGCTCGCGCCGAAACTGGCCGCGCTCGTGATCGCGGCGTCGAACGGCGGGGTGAAGCGCAATAAGGTGATCCGCCACGAGCCTCAGGCGAGCTATGAGTGGAACGGCAATGTCGTGGCGATGAGCGCGTCGGTGGGCGGTGTCGATGCGCTGCTCCAGCTGCTGCCCGCCTTCCCGGCCAATTGCCCTCCCACGGTGGTGCTGCTCCAGGTCGAACAAGGTTTTGTGGCACCGCTGGTCAAGCGCCTGAACGCGTCCTGCCCCGCGCGGGTCGTGCTCGCCGAAGACGAGCAGCCGCTGGTCCAGGGTTCGATCTATCTGGTCACCGATCTGTCGACCCATGCGGTGATGAGCCGCTGGCCCGATCCGACCATCCGCTTGCTTCGATCGGATCCGATCAACGGTGCCCGCCCCTCGGCGAGCCTCCTGTTCGCGAGCATCGCCAAGACCGCCGCCTCGCGGGCTGTCGGCGTCGTGCTCACCGGGATGGGCACCGACGGCGCCGCTGGTCTCAAGGCGCTGCGCATGGCCGGCGGGCGGACCTTCGCGCAGGACGGCGCGACCTCGGTGGTCGCCGAAGCGCCTGCCGCCGCGGTTGCCGCGGGCGGTGCGGAACGCGAATTGCCGCTTGGAGAGATCGCCGCCGCGGTGCTCGATTCGTGCCGGCGGGTCGCCGATGCCGCCTGAAGCCGGCACGGATCTGCCGGCCATGGTCGAGCGGCACGCGCTGCTAGCGCTGCTCGCCGCCGAGCTGGATGCCGCTTTCGACCAGCTCGACCAGCTCGGAGCCGCGCTTTGCGCGAGCGTCCATCTGCGCAAGGCCTATCTCCATCATCTGCAGGCGCTCGATCATGTCGGGCAACGCTGTGCGTCGGTCGCGACCATCCTGCGCTCGTCCGATCTGCACGCGGCGATCCGCTCGGCGCCGCTCGAGAGCATCGCCCGCCGGCTGGAAGCCGCGCGCGCCTGAGCGGCTACCGACTCGCGCCGGTCCCTGCCAGGAAATCGCGCACCAGCGCGATGAAGTCGGCCTGCCGGTCGTGGTGGACCCAGTGGCCGGCATCCTCGAACACCTTCACACGCACGTCGCGGAAATGGGCCGCCCGGCCATCGGCCTCCGGGTTCGACGCCCAGCTTTGCGCACCATAGACGAGCAGAACGGGACAATCGATCGCGGCCCAAAGCCGCTGCCGGGCCTCGGTGCTGATATCGAAGGGCGTGGTTTCGGCCAGCGCGGGATCATGCTTGATGCGGAGCGTTCCGTCCGGATTGCAGTGCGCCGCGTGCCGCGCCAGATGTTCTGCCATCGCCGGGCTGAGCCGTGCATCGGCGGCACGGATACGTGCGGCCAAAGTGGCGATGTCAGGATAGATCCGCGGCACGAAGCGCGAGCGCGCCGCCCGCTGTTCGATGACGGCGCGCAGCAGTTCGAGCTCGTCCCGGGCGGCGCGTTCGGCCGTCAGCCGCGGCGAAAAGCCGAGGCCTTCGATGTTGACGAGCCGGTCCACCCGGCCAGGATAGAGGCCCGCGAAACGGGTCGCGATATTGCCCCCCAACGAATGGGCGACGATCGCAAAGGGCGGCAGGCTCAGGCTTTCGACGATTGTCGCGAAGTCGAGCACATAGTCGATCATGTCGTAGCCGCCATCGGCCGACCAGTCGCTGTCGCCGTGGCCTCGGAGGTCGGGTACGATCACCCGATAATCGGCAGCGAACGCGGCGGCGACGCTGTCCCAGCTGCGACCATGATCACGGCCGCCATGCTGGAGGATCAGCGGCGGCGCCGCCGGGTCGCCCCATTCGATCAGATTGAGCCGGAGCCGGGAGGAGATGATCGTCGAGGTGCGCGGCAGGGACATGCCGCCGTTTGAGGCGAAAGCGGCGTAATGTCGAGGCCGTCTGGCCTTGTTGGCGATTGAAGCGGGGGCGAGGCCCAGATCTGCTGGGTATGGCCGTGATCGTGTGTGTTCAGCGGATTTGATCAATTTGCCGCTGATGACCCTTCGCCGGCGCCAGCTGTTTATTTGTGCGATGGTTGTGACGCGTTATGCGCAACCGCCCGGCGGGGGCGACGCAGGCCGGACGTCCTCGCGGCGAAAGCGTGTGATCCGGCCTGCGGGGCAGACCGGATCACAATGCGCGAAGCGGCTCAGCCGAAGCTGAAGTCGGACGCGTCGATCGGGCTGACGCCGAGGCTGATGACCTCGAGGCCGCCGCTATAGTGGATGGTGAGCGCGCCGCTGCCGATGGTGGCGTAAGCGCCCGCGCCATAGCCCTGGAGCAGGATGCTGTCGCCGGCGGCGGCGCCGTTGCCGGCGAAGTC